>Ga0208032_1000023_pt1:95000-193234 | contig 193234 bp, 190 predicted proteins | sample MalvirAntarct_66_FD_184254 | JGI IMG/M metagenome (GOLD analysis project Ga0208032, IMG submission 184254) | Marine viral communities from the Global Malaspina Expedition - Malaspina viral metaG Antarct_66 (SPAdes) (version 2) | ecosystem: Environmental > Aquatic > Marine >... | reverse complement strand
ATATAAATATGAATATTAAAATAATTAAGTTAAGCGTATTAATTTCCGCATTATCCGTACTTAACTCGTGTGCGTTTGTAAATAAGTTTGCTGGGACAAAATATGGTGAAGCGGGCAGCGTCGGCGGACTGGAAGCGCCACCGGAACTTGTCACACCTGAGTGGGATGAGAGCTTAACCATTCCGCAAACAGCGAATGACAGAATCAGTGCAGTGGAGACATATGGCAAAGCTTTGGATGCAGCGGTCATTCCGGAATTTGTTGACGTGTCATTGCGTCGTGAAGGTGATTTGCGATGGCTGGAAGCGGAAGTGGATCCAGTCAATGTATGGCCTTTATTACGTTCATTTTGGGCTAATCAGGGAATTAGCCTGGATAAAGACATTCCTTCAACAGGTGTAATGGAAACCGAGTGGGTGGAGCAGGTTGACTCGACTGGAAGTGGCTTGACAGATGGCCGTGAAATAACGGCCTCGCGTAGCAAGTTCCGTGTTCGCGTCGAACGTGAACCTAATGCGGTGACCAATATTTTTGTAAGCCAGCGCAAGCTGGAGTTGCAATCAATTACAGAGCAGGGCGGTGTCTGGACAACGGCCAAGAGTGACCCGGAAACAGAAGCAGAAGTAATGGTTGGCTTAATGGAGCATATGGGTAAGTCACGTGAGGATGCTTTACTCGAAGTCGCCAGTGCTCAGGGCTCTCGTTTACATATCAATTTACAGGATATTGATGGAATTCCAGTCCTGTTTGTTGGTGATCAATATAGTCGTGTCTGGCGTCGTACAGGAATCGCTCTGGATCGAACGGGTTTGTCAATCTTTGAGCAGAGTAGAGCCAAAGGCGTCTACTTTATTGACACAAGTAATCTGGATCTGCCTGCTGGCGTGACATTGCAAAGTTCACGTTACCAGGTGCATTTACTGCCACAAAATGCACAGACATTAATTACTGTACATTTTGCAGATGACACTGAAGGACGTGTGGTATCTGAACATGATGCTCGACTGATATTGAAGCAAATACTCAGTGGATACCAGGTGTTCCGTACGACAGGTTAGAATTAAAAGCGTCTCTAAACGCGTTTGTCTTTTTCGATGTAAGCGTATGCTGAGTGGTTGTGAATAGATTCAAAGTTTTCCGACTCTACAGTGTACGCGTCAATACGATCATCGTTATTCAGTTGTGTCGCAATATCACGAACTAAATCTTCCACAAATTTGGGATTATCATAAGCACGTTCAGTGACATACTTTTCATCTGGTCGTTTCAATAAGCCATATAACTCACAGGAAGCCTGTTTCTCAACCATTTCAATTAATTCTTCTACCCAGACAAAGTCTTTTATACGCACTGAAATAGTGATGTGCGAACGCTGATTGTGTGCACCATAATCAGAAATGCTCTTTGAACAGGGGCATAAACTTGTCACGGGGACGAGAACGACAACATCTGTACGTGCTTCTTGATCATTAATTTCACCGCGGAAACACACCTGGTAATCAAGCAGGCTTTCTACACCGCTTACAGGTGCGGTTTTTTTAACAAAATACGGGAATGTCATCTCAATGTGGCCGGAATCTGCTTCAAGACGTTCGGCCATTTTTTCCAGCATATCATTAAAAGACTTGACTGAAATTTCTCGCTCATATTCATTCAGAATTTCCACAAAGCGAGACATGTGCGTGCCTTTGAAGTTATGTGGCAGATTCACATACATATTGAATTCAGCAATCGTGTGTTGTTCGCCGCCTGAACGGTCTAGTACGCGCACAGGGTGTTTGATTCCTTTGATGCCGACTTTATCAATCGGAATCTGGCGCGTATCAGCTTTGTTCTGTGTATCAGGAATCGTTGTGACGACATCTCCAGCGCTCGCGCTCATGTTTCTAACCTCTTGATTAATATCTGGAATTATAGGGTTTATTTGCTTAATTACCCTGATACTACGTGAGCACTTTTAGCTGCGCAATCCCTAAGCGGATATATTTCGTTAATCCTGGCAGCAATTGACTTGCTGTCCAGACCTGCATCAGCGAGTAATTCTTCACGAGTTCCATGCGCCTGGAAATGATCTGGTAAGCCTAGATTAAGTATTCTGACTGATATTTGTTGTGCTGCAATGACTTCATTAACAGCACTGCCGGCGCCACCCATTACAACGTTGTCTTCAAGGGTGACCAGCAGAGAATGTGTTTTTGCCATACGAGAAATCATTTCCTGATCAACAGGTTTGACGAAACGCATGTTGATTACGCTGGCATTAATCTGGTTGGCTACTTCCAGTGCATTCTCAAGCAGGCAGCCAAAAGATAAAATAGCAATGTCTGTACCTTTGCGTACCTGATCTGCGCGACCAATCTGCAGCGTTTCGAAAGTGTTTTGTACGGCACTACCTGGCCCCGTGCCGCGTGGATAACGAATGGCGCTGGGCCCGTTATTTTCAAAGCCGGTTTGGAGCATTTGTCGTGTTTCGCATTCATTGGCTGGTGTCATGACCGTCATGTTGGGAATGCAGCGTAAAAAACTTAAATCGTAACTCCCGGAGTGTGTTTTGCCATCGGGGCCGACAACGCCTGCACGATCGATTGCAAAGACAACAGGCAGGTTTTGCACCGCAACGTCATGAATTAGCTGATCATAAGCACGCTGTAAAAAAGTTGAATAAATTGCGACAACAGGTTTATTCCTCGCAATAGCTAAACCGGCACCAACGGTGACAGCGTGTTGTTCAGCAATGGCTACATCGTAATATCGATCTGGAAATTCTTTTTGGAAGCGAACAAGGCCTGAACCTTCTCGCATGGCCGGTGTGATGGCGACTAAACGAGAATCTTTTTGCGCCAGGTCACAGATCCAGTCACTGAATACCTGAGTGTAAGTCTGTTTTGGCGTTGGACTGGATTTTTTTTCTACACCAATTTCAGGGTTAAATGCGGGCACAGCATGATAACCAACAGGATCCAGTTCGGCGGGTGCATAGCCTTTGCCTTTTTTGGTAATGACGTGCAGTATTTTTGGTCCTTCAATTTGTTTAATGTTACGCAGGGTTTTAATCAGCGAAACAGAATCATGTCCGTCAACAGGCCCAAAATAGCGAATGCCCATCTCTTCAAACAAAGTGCCGGGAGCAAACATGCCTTTTACATGTTCTTCGGTACGGCGAGCCAGCTCCCACATGGGTGGCACGGGTTTCAGCAGACGTTTGCTGCTTTCTCTTACCGTAGAAAAAACGCGTCCGGATAACATGCGTGTCAGGTAATTTGTCATCGCCCCCACATTGGGTGAAATAGACATTTCGTTATCGTTAAGAATAATCAGCATGTTTGCACGTATGTCGCCGAGATGGTTGAGTGCTTCATATGCCATGCCCGCCGTGAGTCCACCGTCTCCAATAATAGGTACAGCCTGCTGTGCACGTTTGTTCAGTTTAAAAGACAGATTCATGCCCAATGCCGCACCAATAGAAGTGCTCGAATGACCGACAGCAAAGCTGTCATATTCACTTTCTTCCGGGCAAGGGAAAGGTCCCAGACCTCCGCGTGTACGTATGGAGCCTATTTGGTGTTTGCGTCCAGTGAGTATCTTGTGCGGATAACTCTGATGACCAACATCCCAGAGTAATTTATCTTGCGGAGTATTGTAGACATAATGCAATGCGACGGTGAGCTCTACTACACCAAGGCCTGCAGCAAAATGACCTCCACTTTTTGATACTGAAGCGAGCAGGTAATTTCTTAGGTCGTCACAAACATGTGGTGCCTGACTAATAGGTAAATTTCTGAGGTCTTGTGGCAGCTCTATTTTATCAAGATACGGATAGTTGCTGGTTTCCATACTAATTCCAGTGCACAGTTCTAGTGATTAATGTTTTCGGCAAACAATATGTTCAGCCAGCATGCGTAGCCATCTGGATTCACCCTTGAAGTCTTCCAGGCAGGCAATGGCTTGCTGATAAAATTTGTCACAGCGCTTTTCGGATTCTTCAAGACCTAAAATACTTACGTAAGTCGGTTTATTCTGGTCTCTGTCCGAGCCCTGGGGTTTACCAAGCGTATCGGTGTCACTAATGACATCCAGTATGTCGTCGCGTATCTGAAAAGCAATGCCGAGATGTTCACCGAACTCTAGCAGACTTGAGCGTTGATTTTTGTTAAGTGCAGTACAGCAAGTCTGCGTCATATCAATACAGGCACGGATCAGACAACCGGTTTTTTGTCGATGTATGAACTCCAGTGCTTCAATCGAGATATTTTTATCAACAGCGGCCAAATCCATTGCCTGACCTCCAGCCATGCCCAGAGAACCAACAGCCAATGCCAACTGATGGGTCAGCTGTGAGCGTATTGCTGAATCGGGCCCTGGTACTGAAGTATCCGTCAATACGGAAAAGGCCAGTGCCTGCATAGCGTCCCCTGCAAGAATCGCGGTCGCTTCATCATATGCCCGGTGGCAGGTAGGTTTGCCGCGTCTCAGGTCATCGTCGTCCATGGCTGGCAAGTCGTCATGAATCAATGAGTAACTGTGCATCAGTTCAATCGAAGCGGCGATACAGTCAACGCTGAATAATTCCAGACCCAATGTTTCAGCGGTGGCATAAACCAGTGCCGGTCGAATTCGCTTGCCACCATTCATTGCAGAATAGCGAATAGCGCCATGTAAAGTCGTGGGAGCCTGATTTTTGCTGGGAAGATTTCTGTCGAAAAATGATTCTACACGTTGACCGCATGTGGCTAGGTATTCAGCTAGTTCCGTCAAGAAAATCTCCTGCAGATTCCTCTGATTCGGGAAGCCATTCCTGGTTTTGCTGGCTGAGAATTGTTATTTTTTCTTCAGCTTGCTTAAGAGCATGCTGACATCCGCGTGTTAGCGAGATGCCTTCTTCAAATAATTTTAGCGCTTCTTCAAGCGACTGGTCGCCAGATTCGAGCTTGTCTACAACTTCTTCGAGTTTTGCTAACGATTTTTCAAAGTCAATTTTTTGGGCCGCTTTTTTACGAGGCACGTGTTTCTCCAGAATATGATGATTTATGTGTATTGTTAATCGGGTAGAGTAGTGGTGCAATGATGTTGACAAATATTTAGACTTATTCTAATCTTGCGCCGTTTTTAGAATCATTCTAAATCAGAACGTTTCTCATTTAACTTAAATATATTAACTGGAGGTCATCCGAATGTCTCTTAAAGGTACAAAGACTGAAGAAAATTTAAAGGCCGCGTTTGCTGGTGAGTCGCAAGCAAATCGCCGCTATCTATACTTCGCAGCAAAAGCTGATGTTGAGGGTTACAACGACGTTGCGACCGTGTTCAGATCAACCGCTGAAGGCGAGACAGGCCATGCACATGGACATCTGGAGTATCTGGAAGAATGTGGTGATCCTGCGACAGGCCTTCCATTTGGTGCAACTGGTGACAATCTTAAAACAGCAATCGCTGGCGAGACACATGAATACACGGATATGTATCCGGGAATGGCAAAATCTGCGCGCGATGAGAATTTCGAGGAAATTGCTGACTGGTTTGAGACACTGGCGAAAGCTGAGCGTTCTCACGCTAACCGTTTCCAAAAAGCTCTAGACAGCCTGGACGGCTAAGTAACTGTTACCGCACACTGAGTAGATTCAGTGTGCGGTTTATAAATTTTGTTTTATCTATAAAAAGGACTGGTTCGTGGCTACATCTGGTTCACGTGAAGGTAGCTTGGAAGCGCCTACAAGACACCCAATTGACTGGAATAATCCAGAATTTTACAACGAAGAATTACTCAATGCTGAGCTGGAGCGGGTATTTGATATCTGTCATGGCTGCCGTCGTTGTGTAAGTCTGTGTAACTCGTTTCCAACCTTGTTTGATCTGGTTGATGAATCGGAAACGATGGAAGTCGATGGTGTTGATAAAAAAGACTACACCAAGGTGGTTGATCACTGTTACCTGTGTGACCTCTGTTACCTGACTAAATGTCCTTATGTCCCTCCTCATGAATGGAATGTGGATTTTCCACATCTTATGTTGCGCGCCAAAGCTATTAAATTCCGTAAAGGCGAGGTTAAAAAGCGCGACAAGATATTAAGCGCTACAGATACTGTAGGAAAGCTGGCAGGCATTCCAGTGATTGCCCAAATAGTTAATTCTGCAGGTGAAATGAAAGCGGGTCGTAAAGCGCTAGAGAAAACCCTGGGTGTGCATGCTGATGCGAGAATTCCCAAATATCATACGAAAACTGCACGAAAAACCTTATCTAAAAAAGCACTGCCTGTGAATACGCAGGCTGAAAGTAAAGTCGCACTATTTGTTACCTGCTACAACAATTTCAATGAACCTGAAATTGCCAATGATTTAGTGAAAGTGTTTGAGCATAATAAAATTTCCATTTCCATTATGGAAAAAGAAAACTGCTGCGGCATGCCAAAACTTGAGTTGGGTGATTTGGAAAGTGTCGCTAAATTAAAAGATGCGAACATTCCAACCATGCTTAAATGGATTGATTCGGGCTGGGATATTGTGGCTCCAGTTCCTTCATGTGTGCTTATGTTTAAACAGGAGTTGCCTCTTATGTTTCCGGATGATGAAGGAGTGCAGCGGGTCAAAGAACATATTTTTGATCCGTTTGAATATCTCTATAAGCAGCACAAAAATAAACAGTTGAATGTGGATTTCAGCAAGTCTCTGGGTAAAGTGTTTTATCATGCGTCCTGTCATTTGCGCGTACAAAGAATCGGCTTGAAAACGCGTGATGTCCTGAATCTCATTCCAGATACTGAGCTGGAGGTGTTAGAACGCTGTTCAGGACATGATGGCACCTACGCAGTTAAAAAGGAGTTTCATGAAATATCCATGAAAATATGTCGCCCAATCGTTTCCAAACTGCAAAAAGCGCAAGCTAATTACTACAGCAGTGATTGCCCCATGGCAGGACACCAGATATCAAGTGGAATGAAAGATGAATCTGAAGCGACGCATCCGATGACATTGCTGAGAATCGCTTACGGACTATAAGATTACAGAAAGAAGAGAATATGATGCAAAAGTTAACAAGAGAAGACCTTTACTCGCTGGAAGAATATTCGAATCTACGTGCAGAGTTTCGCGCAAAAATGATCGCGCATAAAAAGAACCGCGTACTGCGACTCGGTGAACATGCAGCGCTACATTTTGAAGATCGTACTTTAATGCATTATCAGGTTCAGGAAATGCTACGTGCGGAAAAAGTCTTTGATGCGGCAGGTATACAAGAAGAGCTTGATGCCTACAATCCGCTTATTCCTGACGGGAGTAACTGGAAAGCAACCTTTATGCTTGAGTATGACGATGAAGAGGTTCGACGAAAGCGTTTGGGAGAGTTGATTGGTATAGAGAAAACCGTGTGGGTTGCTGTTGAAGGTTTTGATAAGGTTTATCCAGTATGTAATGAAGATCTAGAGCGCGAAACAGAAGATAAAACATCATCAGTTCACTTTGCACGCTTTGAGCTGAATGATGAAATGATCAAGGCTGTAAAAGCGGGTGCTGCGATTGCGGCAGGGATAGAGCATGAAAAGTATTCTGTCACTGTGAATGCAGTTTCAGATGCCATGCGAGCATCACTAGCGGAGGATCTCGACTAGTCAGGTCAGACTTGCAGGTTTGTCGGGCTTGCAGTCGTAGATAATATTTTCACTGCCGTTGTAGACTAAAAAAGCTTTGCCTTTTGCACGCGCAATCATTGTAACTCCCAGGTCCCTGGCAAGTTCCAGTCCCATGTGAGTGACGCCTGAGCGCGACAATAAAATGGGAATACCCATATGAGTAACTTTCATTACAATCTCTGAGGTCAGTCGCCCGGTGGTATAGAAAATTTTGTCTTCACCGCTTATACCATTCAGCCACATGCTTCCTGAGATTGCATCCGCTGCGTTATGACGACCAACATCTTCAACAAAATTTAAAATCTCAGCCCCTTTGCATAATGCGCATCCATGTACAGCGCCTGCCTGTTTGTAGATTTCGTTGTAACCAGTAATGGATTTTAACAGCTCGTATAACAGAGACTGCCTGATCTTTACCTGTGGTAGTTTTTGTTCGTAAAGTTTGTCTAGTGTGCAGCTAAATACAGTGCCCTGACCGCAGCCGGTTGTGACTGTGCGCTTGCCCAGTTTTTCTTGCCAATTACTAATACCGTGTCCACTTCGTGTGATGACCTGTGCGCTTTCTTTATCCCAGTCTACGTTGACAGATTCAATATCAGTAATATTTTCGATGAGTCTCTGATTACGCAAGTAACCCAAAGCGAGTAATTCCGGGTGTGTTCCCAGGGTCATCAAGGTGACTACTTCCCTGTCGTCAACTTTAAGGGTTAATGGTGATTCTCCGGATACTCTTACATCACGCTGCTCACCGTACTGGTCAACAGCAACTACCGCGTGAGTGGGAGCAAGTCCTGAATCAGATAGGCTGGGTTTATCTGGCATAGTGATTTAACACCCAGTCAATTGCTTCGGATAATCTTGAGACGGGAATGATTTCCAGGCCGTCAATACCATCCTTGTGTGCGTTGGCTGCAGGGATGATTGCCTGCTTGAATCCATGTTTGGCCGCTTCGCGCAAGCGTTCTTGACCATTGGGAACGGGGCGTATTTCGCCAGCTAAACCCACTTCACCGAAGGCGACTAACTCTCTTGGCAGTAAAAAGTCACGAAAGCTCGATAGTGTGGCTAATAAAATCGGTAAATCAACGGCTGGTTCCTGAACGCGCACGCCACCGACCACGTTAATAAAGACATCCTCATTGTGTAAGGAAATGCCACCATGACGATTCATGACGGCTAACAACATAGACAGTCTGTTCTGTTCGATACCTTGCGCGAGCCTGCGAGGGTTGCTGGAGGGGTTGTCATCAACTAACGACTGTACTTCTACCATTAAAGGGCGAGTACCTTCCCTTGTCACCATGACAACGCTACCGGACGCGGGTGTCTGGTGGTGAGATAAAAATAATGCAGAAGGATTTTTTACTCCTTTTAATCCTGTTTCCTGCATCACGAACACACCCAGTTCATTCACAGCGCCGAAACGATTTTTCGTCGCGCGCAAGAGTCGAAAACGATCGCTGCTATCACCTTCAAAATACAAAACAGTATCGACCATGTGTTCAAGAACACGTGGTCCTGCCAATGTGCCTTCCTTGGTGACGTGGCCAACGACAAATAATGTTGTGTTAGAGTTTTTTGCGAACTGGACTAACTGGCCTGCACATTCTCGTACTTGTGAAACAGAGCCGGCCGCAGAGTTCAGTTGTTCGCTGGCCAGTGTCTGGATGGAGTCAACAATCACCAGTTTGGGTTTAGTGGCTTGAAGTGTAGAAAGTACTTCTTCCAGTGAGACGCTGCTAAGTAAGCGTATATTATCTTTGTTCAGCGCCAAACGTTCTGCACGTAGTGATATTTGTTGAGCGGATTCTTCTCCACTGATATATAAGGTCTGGTATTGATCCAGCGAAGCTAGCATTTGTATCAGCAGGGTCGACTTTCCTATGCCTGGACTGCCGCCAACCAGGACAACAGAGCCATGGACAATCCCTCCACCAAGCACGCGATCCAGTTCGCCGAGCTCGGTTTGAATTCTGGGGTCAGTAATAGTGTCAACATCAGCAAGAGGAATAACTCTGCTGCTAGCTTTGGGAGTGATGGACCTGACTTTGCCGCTGGTCTGAATACTGCGAGTTTCTTCCAGTGTGTTCCATGCGCTGCATTCAGGGCACTGGCCGCTCCATTTGTTAAACGCATGCCCGCAGGCATCACATTGATATTGCGTCGCTTTACTCATTAGGATTTGCTGGTTGTGACATATGTTGAGTGTGTCGTGATGTCCACAAAAAATCAATTTCTGTGTATTTGAGTTTATTCAGTATCTAGAGTTACTTTATGTTGAATGCGCACTGTGCGGATAGAGTTATTCAGCATGCGTACTATTTCAATAGGATGTCCATCTATCAGTACAGAGGTACCTGTTTCTGGAATGGTTTCCAGGTGTTCAAGAACAAGTCCGTTAATCGTGCGTGGCCCATCTTCATGTAGATTCCAGTCTAGAGCTTTATTTACATCGCGCACATGAGTACTTCCATCAACCACGTAGCTACCGTCTTCCTGTGGGTGAATGTCGGTGGTTAAGGTGGCGGGGTCATTGGTGAATTCTCCAACGATCTCTTCAAGTAAATCCTCCAGTGTCACCAGGCCTTGAATATCACCATATTCATCGACAACTAATCCAATGCGTCTTTTTTCTCTCTGGAAATTCAGAAGCTGTCTGTTTAAGCTGGTGCCTTCCGGAATGAAGTATGGTTCCCTGACGTTTTGTATAAGTTCCTCCAAAGTAATTTCATTTTCTACAATGCGAGAAAATATTTTTCGCAAGTGTAAGAAGCCAATAATATTATCAAGATTTTCATGATATACAGGCATGCGAGTGAAGGGCGCATTGGAGATTTGTGACCGTATGTCTTCCCAGTCGGTATCAATGTCTACGCCCATTACTTCGTTGCGTGGAATCATAATGTCTTCTACAGTAATGGATTCCAGATCCAGAATACCAATCAGCATATTTTGGTGAGTGCGTGGAATAAGCCCACCTGCCTCCTGTACCACTGTGCGTAGCTCTTCCCTGCTTAGTGAGCTGAGTCCTGCATCACCCAGTCTCACGCCAAACAGTCTAAGCAATGTGTTGGCAATTCCATTGATTAATAGAACAACCGGGTATGCGATGTACTGTAGTGGTGTGTAAACATATGAAGCAGGGAATGCAAATTTTTCAGGGTGTATGGCGGCTAATGTTTTTGGTGTAACTTCTGCGAATATTAAGACAGTGACTATGAACAGTATGGTGGCAGAAAACACACCGGCATCTCCATACAGGCGATAACCAATATATGCGGCCAACGGTGACGCAATTAAGTTAACTATGTTGTTACCAAGTAATATCAGGCCGATCAATCGGTCTGGCTTATCAAGAAGATTCTGTGCAAGACGTGCACCATGATGACCTTTGTTAACAAGATGGCGTAAGCGATAACGGTTTAATGCCATTAAGGCTGTTTCTGAACCAGAAAAAAATGCAGAAAGTAATAGTAGTACTCCAAGAATAACAAGTAGAGTACTTATCGAATAATCGTCCAAGAGCTTGTCAGCTCCTCCAGGTAGTCAAACACAATTCCGTTTTACGGAAACATGTCTCGGGTTGTCAAGAGTAGATAGCTGATTTACTTGTTTAAAGGACTAATTCGAGGACAAACTTGCTGCCAAAATATGCCAATATCAGAAATGTAAAGCCAGATAATGACCATCGAATTGCAGTAGTACCACGCCAGCCGAATTGCATTCTTCCCCAGAGCAGTACCACAAAGACAAGCCACGCGAGTGAGGATAACAAGGTCTTGTGAACCAAATGCTGGGCAAATATATCTTCTAAATAAATGAATCCTGAGGCTAAAGTGACTGTGAGAATGAGTACACCAAGGCTGATAGTCTGAAACAGCAAAGTTTCGCTTTCATGCAGAGATGGAAGTGCGCGCAAAAGACCCGTATTTGTATGGGATTTAAGGGTTCTGTCCTGGAAGAAAAGCAAAATTGCCTGTACAGCGGCCAGTCCTAACACGCTAAAGGCGATAATCGAGGCTACGATATGTGTTTCTATACCAAAACTTAGTGTGACCTGTACGCCCTCTTTTAAGAACAGCATGTTTAAAACAATACACACTACCGTGACAGGTAATACAATTAAGCCCAGATGTTCAACTTGCCTAAACAAACTGACTAAATATAGTATTGAACATATGGTAAATGCTGCGATAAACAGGGAATTGTAAAAATAGAAATTCAGGCCAGAATCATCGAATAACCGGGATCCGGCCATTATGGCCATGGCAATCATAGCGAATGTCCATGGTGCAATAAATTTGATGCGAGTGGATTCGTTGCCGCTTGCCCGGGCTTGCATGTGGTGCCAGATTGCCCCAAAGGTGAGGGTGCAGAGTATTGTTGAGATGATTCCAATCATTAGTGAGATAGTAATAAGCCCTGAATATGTATGATGTCAATCGAATTATTGATAGTGTGCAATGTTACGTGAATTATCCGAGCGAATTCAGTGCATTGCGATGTATTATACATTTCGGACAGACTGTCAGTGATAGCATCAGCGTGCGTTAGTATGAGCATACAATAATTATTATAATAGCCCTATGAAAATAAATGTATTGGGTTGCAGTGGTGGCATAGGTAGCGGGTTGCGCACGACGGCACTTAGAGTTGATGCCAGCGTACTGCTGGATTGCGGTACCGGAGTCGGCGAACTGCCACTTGAAGAGTTATTCCAGATCAAGCATGTGTTTATCACGCACAGCCACCTGGATCATGTGGCTGGCCTGCCATTACTCATAGACACAATCTATGAAAATCTCATTCACGAGCCGTTAACCGTATACTGTCAGACAGAGACATACCAGGTGCTAATGGAGCATATTTTTAACTGGAAAATCTGGCCCAATTTCTTCTCCCTGCCGAGTGATGAAAAACCTGTTGTACGCTTTGTGCCCATGCATCCTGAGCAAATTATTACCATTGATGGTAAATCATTCACAATGATAGAAGTGGAGCATACGGTGCCTGCAGTCAGTTATGTTGTGCAAGACGCAAAGAGTAGTTTTGCATTTAGCGGTGACACTGCTTCAGCCCCAAAACTGTGGCAGGCGCTGAACCAGCAAAGTGAGGTGGATTTACTCATCGTTGAGTGTGCATTTGCAGATGAACGATCCGAGATTGCCAATCAGGCCAAACATTTCTCGCCTACGTCATTAGCCAGAGAACTGGAAGTGCTGGAACATCATCCGCAGATTTGTGTGTCACACTTGCAGCCGGGCGAAGAAGAAAAAATCATTCAGGAACTGCGTGCGGTGATGCCTCAGAGAAATATCAGGTCTATATGTAGTGGTGATACACTGTTTCTGTAAATTCCCCTTCTTTTGTACATCGAATATTTGCCGAGTTTCACCAGCTTTCAATAGATCGTCTAGTCGTATATCGTTAAACTATCGATCTAGAAACATATTCCAAATAAGCGAGCATACATGTTTGATAACTTAACCAAACGCCTGTCCGATACGGTCGGGAAGCTGCGCGGACAAGCGCGATTAACTGAAGATAATATTCAGGAAGCTCTGCGTGAAGTACGCATGGCATTACTTGAAGCTGATGTGGCCTTGCCTGTAGTGAAGTCATTTATTGAGCGTGTACGGGTTTCGGCGGTTGGTAAAGAGGTTATCGAAAATATCACTCCTGGGCAGGCATTTATCAAGGTCGTTCAGGATGAATTGGAACACCTGATGGGGGATGCCAATGAAGGCCTGCAGCTAAATGCACAACCGCCTGCCATTGTGCTCGTTGCCGGTCTTCAGGGGGCAGGAAAAACCACGACCATCGCCAAGCTGGCTAAACGTCTTTCTGAAACTGAAAAGAAAAAAATCAGTGTCGTTAGTTGTGACGTATATCGCCCGGCGGCAATAAAACAGCTGGAAACTCTTGCCGGTCAAGTGGGTGTTCATTTTTTCCCCAGTGAAGTTGAGCAAGCACCCCTGACGATTGCCAAAAATGCAATAAAGCATGCTGAAACCAATCATATCGATATTCTATTTGTCGATACGGCAGGTCGTTTGCACGTTGATAGCGAAATGATGACTGAAATCAAAGCGCTGCATGCAGAGATCAATCCGGTCGAAACGCTATTTGTTGTCGATAGTATGAGTGGCCAGGATGCCGCCTTATCTGCACAGGCGTTTAACGAAGCTCTGCCACTGACCGGCGTCATATTGACTAAAACAGATGGCGATGCACGTGGAGGTGCTGCGCTGTCGGTCAGGGAAATCACCGGCAAACCCATTAAATTTCTGGGCACCGGAGAGAAAGTTGATGGTTTAGAGCCATTTCATCCAGATCGTGTCGCATCAAGAATCCTGGGGATGGGTGATGTGGTTTCTCTGGTCGAGGAAGCTCAGCAGAAGGTTGACCATCAGGAAGCAGGTCGACTTGCCAAAAAGCTAAAGAGCGGTAAAGGATTTAGTCTAAACGACTTACGTTCCCAGCTGGTACAAATGCAGAATATGGGTGGAATGAGCAGTCTGATAGATAAACTTCCGGGCGCCGGTAATATTTCCGAGGCGATGAAATCTCAGGCCAGTGACAAATCGGTTATTCATATGGTGGCAATGATAGATTCCATGACACGTAAAGAGCGACGTTTCCCTGATATCATCAAAGCCACACGTAAACAGCGTATTGCAGCAGGCTCTGGTATGCAGGTGCAGGATGTGAATCGACTGCTTAAACAATATACACAGATGCGCAAAATGATGAAAAAGTTCTCCAAGAAAGGAGGCATGAAAAATATGATGCGTGCCATGCAGGGGAAAATGCCGCCGAATATGCCGATGTAGGTAGGGCAATGGCTTAAATTTTAGCTTTAAATTTCCTGCGAATTCCGTACAATGCGCGGTTCGCCGCAATTAGATGCGGTTCGTTAACACACAGCTGAGAATAAGCAAATAATATGGTTAGTATAAGATTAGCTCGAGGCGGCGCAAAAAAGCGTCCTTTCTATCACATCGTAGTGACTGATTCACGTAGACGCCGAGATAGCGGCTATATTGAGAGACTAGGATATTTTAATCCGCGGGCAACAGGACAAGAAGTTCGATTGCACGTTGATATGGAACGCGTTAGCTACTGGCAGGGTGTGGGTGCCAAGCCATCAGAACGCGTAGAAACTCTATTGAAAGGTGTAGACTCGGCTGCGAATTAAGTCGTTGAGTTTATTGGGCATGGGCAATAGGTCGTCTCACGCTTGAAACAAGAAGAAAAAGTTTTATTAGGCCTGATAAACGGGCTTTTTGGTGTCAAAGGTTGGGTCAAAGTGTATTCTTACACACGCCCCCGAATTAAAATAATTGACTATCAATACTGGTATCTGGGGGATGATTTTGATCACCCGGTGCGAATAGAAGAAGGCCGCTCACAAAAAGGCGGTGTTGTCGCTAAGCTGGAAGGTATTAGTGACCGGGATGCAGCAGTAGAGTTGCTGGACCGTGAAATCTGGATAGCTGGCGAGCAATTAATGCCGCTACCCAAAAATGAATACTACTGGTATCAGTTGATCGGCCTGAACGTGCTGGATACTGAGCAAAAACCTCTCGGCTCAATAAAAGACATGATTGAGACTGGAGCGAATGATGTGATGATAGTGCGGGGTCAGGAGAGTAAGACTGAGCATTTAATTCCATACATTCAGGGACAGGTAATCAAGTCCATTGATTTAGAACAAAAGTGCATGGTAGTCGATTGGGACACTGATTTTTAATCGACAAGTTCTGACATTGCATGGTAATAAAAGGGCAAGGGCATGCGAATTGATGTCATAACGCTGTTCCCTGAACTGGTTGCAACAATGCAGGACCACGGCGTGGTTGGCCGTGCATTAAGATCAAAACTTGTTGAACTGAAACTAACAAATCCTCGTGATTTCTCGGAAGATGCGAATAATCGAGTAGATGATCGTCCTTACGGGGGTGGTCCGGGTATGGTGATGCAGTATGCGCCATTATCCAACACGCTGGCGCATGTGAAATCAGTCTCGGGTGATGATGCAAAAGTAGTTTACTTGAGTCCGCAGGGACAGAGGCTGGATCAAAAAGCAGTACGCGATCTTGGCAAATGTTCAAAGTTGATTCTGTTATGTGGACGTTACGAAGGGATTGATGAACGTTTTATCGATGCTTACGTAGATGAAGAATGGTCTATCGGTGATTATGTTATCAGCGGTGGAGAGCTTGCTGCGATGGTGCTGATTGATGCCATGGTAAGGACATTGCCAGGCGCACTTGGGGATGATCAATCTGCCGAACAGGATTCGTTTGAAGGCAATTTACTGGATTGCCCACACTATACGAGGCCGGAAGCAGTCGATGGTCGTGAAGTGCCTAAAGACCTGTTAAGTGGTGATCATAAAAAAATCGCCGACTGGAGATTGAAACAAGCGTTGGGGCGTACTTATTTAAGGCGACCTGACTTGATTGAGCTGAAACACTTGAGTGATCAAGAGCAACAGTTACTGGACGAATATTTAGTTGAAGTAAAAGCGAAAAACGAGAGATAAACAAATGAGCAATATAATTAGTGAATTAGAAGCAGAGCAGATCAAGTCAGATTTGCCTGAATTTGCCGCAGGTGACACCATTGTTGTACAGGTCAGAGTAAAAGAAGGTGACCGTGAGCGTTTGCAGGCGTTTGAGGGCGTTGTCATCGCAAAAAGAAATCGTGGCCTGAATTCCGCATTCACAGTGCGTAAAATTTCTCACGGAGAGGGTGTTGAGAGAGTATTTCAGACGCACAGTCCTCTGATAGCTTCGGTAGAAGTAAAACGCCGTGGTGATGTCAGGCGCGCAAAATTATATTACCTACGTGGACTGACAGGCAGAGCAGCAAGAATTAAAGAAAAGCTTGGTTCATAACAAGCATGTAAAGTTAGTAACGCAGACGCCTCATTTTTATGGGGCGTTTGTAGTTTGGGCAACTGCAAAATGGTTATAGATTCGTTTGACTACATTCTGCCTTCCCCGATAGGACCTCTGGGATTGAATATTTCCAAAAAAGGGGTGCAGCGTCTGTTCTATATTAATGGCAGGCAAAAATCACATATTCCTGTCACCGGGATTGGTGCGAAAGTGCATCAGCAAATTATGGAGTATTTCGAACTCAAACGTACAGAGTTCGATTTGCCTGTCGATATCCAGGGCACGAATTATCAGAAACAAGTGTGGAGTGAAGTGGCTAAAATTTCATACGGAGAGTCGATGACTTATGGTGAAATTGCCGAAGCAATACACAGTGGTCCACGTGCTGTCGGCAATGCTTGTCGGCACAATCCCATCCCGATTATTATTCCCTGTCATCGTGTCGTGAAGAAAGGTGGCATTGGTGGATATTGTGGAAGTCTGTCAGGTAAGGAAATTCAGCAAAAAGACTGGTTGTTAAGGCATGAAACAGATACACCAGTCACAAGTGAAATGTTTAATCAGAATGAACGGGTTTAGGAGGAAAATGCATGGCGTTACATAAAATCACCTGGCAGGGTGTTTTGGTTCGGTTTCTGATTGCACTGGCCCTGGTATTTACTACTTATAACCCCCATGGCTGGTCTTACATTGACTGGGTGCAGACGTATCTGAATCCACTGGGCGAGAATGATACAAGTTTACCGCTATTATTACTGGCTGGGATTGTATTATTGATAGTCTGGACAGTGTATGTACGCGCAACCATGCGCTCATTGGGCCTGTTTGGCCTGATTCTGGCGGTAGCATTTTTTGGTGTACTGCTTTGGCTGGCTATCGATTTTATTCCATCGCTGGTTGAAGATACGAAAATGGTTATTGATCTGGTATTGGTGCTGTTGGCAGGAATTCTGGCTACTGGAATTACATGGTCACATATACGTAGAAGAGTGACTGGCCAGGCAGATGTGGATGATGTTGATGCGTAGAAAATTTATCTGGTCTGGTTGAATTCTGGATTATGAGTCACCATCTATGAAGTTATCGATTTTTATTTTGGAGTTAAAGCAGTAATGAGTGAGCAAGCACAGGCAGAAAATAATAAAGAAACCCTCAAATTTGAGTCGGAAGTCAGCCAGATTTTACATCTGATGATTCATTCTCTTTATTCGAATAAAGAGATATTTTTACGAGAACTTATATCAAATGCCTCTGATGCCTGCGACAAGCTACGTTTTGAGTCACTCTCCAATGCAGACTTGCTGACCGATGATACAGAACTGAAAATTCAGGTCGAATATGACGAGGACAATAAAACTATCACTGTCCGAGATAACGGAATTGGAATGACGCGTGAAGAGGTCATAAAAAATATTGGTACCATTGCCAAATCCGGGACAAAAGAATTTTTAGAGAATCTCACTGGTGATCAGGCGAAAGATTCTAATCTGATTGGCCAATTTGGAGTGGGTTTCTATTCTGCATTTATTGTTGCTAGTCGAGTCGAGTTGAAAACACGTAGTGCCAAGGTCGATGCCAAACAGGGTGTGCATTGGCAATCCGAAGGTACCGGGGAATATGATCTGGCTGAGGTGGAAAAAGCCGATCGTGGCACTGAAATCATTCTCCATCTTAAAGAAGAGGAGTCAGAGTTACTGTCTGGATGGCGACTGCGCTCAATTATCACTAAGTATTCTGATCACGTACCACTGCCCATTGAAATGCATGAAGAAAAACAGGCCGGTGAAGAAGAAGCGGATGCTGAAACCAGTGAAGAAATAAAATGGGAAGTAGTCAATAAAGCATCGTCATTATGGACGCGGGCTAAATCCGAGGTCAGTGATGATGAATACAAGGAATTTTACAAACACGTCGGGCATGATTTTGCTGATCCTCTCGCATGGTCTCATAACCGCGTTGAAGGTAAGACTGAATATATCTCTTTGCTTTATATTCCCAGTAAAGCGCCATTTGATTTATACGAGCCTAATCAGACACATGGCTTAAAGCTTTATGTACAGCGCGTGTTCATTATGGAAGATGCAGAAAAGCTGCTGCCTCGCTATTTGCGATTTGTAAGAGGCGTGATCGACTCCAGTGACTTGCCTTTAAATGTGTCCAGAGAAATTCTCCAGGGCAACAAAGTGATTGATTCAATGCGATCAGGTTCAGTCAAGAAAGTACTTGGTTTGCTGGAAGGAATTGCTAAAAAAGAACCTGAGAAATATCAGGAATTCTGGAAAGAATTTGGCAAGGTAATTAAAGAAGGTCCAGGAGAAGATTTTGCTAACAAAGAACAAATCGCCAAGCTATTAAGATTTGCCTCAACCAAAGATGATAAGGAAGATCAAAATATATCGCTGGACGATTACATCGGCAGGATGAAAGAAGGACAGGACTCTATTTACTACATTACGGCAGACAATTTCAATGCGGCAAAAAATAGCCCACATCTAGAGATCTTCCGTAAGAAAGGCATTGAAGTCATTTTGATGTATGACCGTGTAGATGAATGGCTAATGGGTTCTCTGAATGAATATGATGGAAAATCTTTTGTGTCAGTGGCCAAAGGCGAGTTGAATCTGGATAAACTTTCTGATCAGGATGAAAAAGAGCAGCAAAAGAAAGTTGAGGAAGAGTCCGCTGACATCGTCAAGCTTATTAAAGAAAATCTGCAGGACCGGGTCGAAGATGTGCGTGTATCCCATCGATTAACGACCTCACCTGCGTGTATTGTCCTTAACGAGCATGACATGGCGCTATATATGCAAAATCTGCTCAAGCAAGCAGGGCAGCAGATGCCAACTACCAAGCCCACGCTGGAGATTAACCCGTCTCATCCCATGCTGATCAGAATGAATGGCGAAACCGATCTGGATCAAGTCAAAGAATGGTCGATGTTGTTATTTGAACAGGCAATACTGGCAGAAGGGGGACAACTTGAGAACCCTGCCGATTTTGTAGCGAGACTGAATAAAATCATGCTTGATCTCGCCGGTTAGTGAAGACTGATGCACCACACTGGATAGATAAGCCCCTGAGTGAGTTGACTGAAAGTCAATGGGAGTCTTTATGTGATGGGTGTGGCAAGTGCTGTATGGCCAAATTGCAGGACGAAGATACTGACGAGGTTTACTATACCAACGTGGCGTGTGAGCTTTTTAATGCTGACACGTGCCGTTGTACAGATTATGCAAACAGGGCCAGCCGCGTACCAGACTGTATAACACTGAGTATAAAGCGGCCTCACGAGTTTGCATGGCTTCCGTTAACCTGTGCCTATCGTTTACGTTTTGAATCTAAGCCACTGCCAACGTGGCATCCTTTATTAACCGGTAACTCAAACAGTACTCACGAAGCAAATCGTTCTGTCAAAAACCAAACAGTCAATAGCAGTGACGCCGGTCCTCTGGAATACCATTTAGTACAGTGGGACTAATACGTACTGATATTTGTTATGCGATGAAATGTAAAACAGCTTTTGAAATTGATCTCGTCTAAAATAAAAATATGCACGTTACAAATGAGCTGATTATAAAGGCGATAAAAATAAAGCTTTCTTTCCAATAGGCACACAACGGCTCATTGTGGGTTAAGTCTAATGCCGTCATTTTGTTGCTCCGAAAAAGTATGATTGGTAATGTAATTTTGCGTGCACGTTAATGGTTGAATCTTTCAGTAATATTTCAAGGTTTGTGAAGATGATGAGTGGCGTATTTTTAAAGCTGAACGAATTAATATGGCATGTTAGTGCAGAATGAAATGGATGAATTGATTCGGATTGACAAGTGGTTATGGGTAGCACGCTTCTATAAGACGCGTAGCATTGCGACAAGTGCCGTCGAAGGTGGGCGTGTGCATGTAAATGGGCATAGAGTCAAACCATCATACCGTGTGAGAATTGATGATGTGCTGCTTATTACTCGCCCTGATCACAAGCAGGAGGTTACTGTATGTGGAATTGCTGCTCAGAGGAGGTCTGCTAGTGAGGCGCAGAAGTTATATTGTGAAAGTGAACAGAGTGTTGCGCAACGAGAACTGATTGCTGCGCAACGTAAGATTTTAAATCAGGGGTTACCTCGTACTTTCAGGAAACCCAATAAGCATGATCGTCAAAAAATCAGAACAATGCTTGGCAAGTCCAAGTAATGCCAGTGCTTATTCGTTTGCTTCCGCTTTTTTGGCGCGTATGAATCTTAGTTTATCGCCATCATTTAGGCTGGTCACTTTCTCGGGTGCAGCTTTAGCGTTTGTAGTAGCGATCAATTCATTTTCTTCATTCTTCAAAAAAGGGTTGGTGCTTTGCTGTGTTGCAAATTCCGGAGCTTCTTCAGCAGCACTTGCCTTGATATTTTGAGTTGTTAAGCGAGGCGTTAACTGCATGGCAACACGTGGATCCTGTTGCCAGTGATCGTACATTTCTTCAATGATTGTATTGGATCGAATTAAATCTTCCAGGCTTGTAGTTAGCTGACGCTTTGCTAGCGCAGCTTTTTCTTTCTCTATTCGTCCTGTCGTCGCCAACTCTTCGATTCTCTCAAGGATGGGTAGTGATTTTAATATCAGCTTGAGTTGCTCACTCAGGTACTGGTTATGCGAAGGGAGGACTTGCATCCACACGCCGTATAATAATTCTTTCATCTTCTCCAGAACTATATTTTCGCCAATTAATTCTATTGACTTCTCATGGCCCGAGTCCATGCCGATAACGGTGAGTACTTCAGGATTGTCGATATGTTCAAGAGTGACAAAACAGTTGTAGAGTTGTTGAATACTTTCCAGTGTGGACGCAATTTTCTTGGGCGTGTCTTTTGTATTCTTGTCTGCAAGTAAAAGAATAGAGAGTGTCTCATCTTCACTGTTTTTATTTTTGAGTTCATCATGACCAATTGAGATCACTTTCTGGAAGTAGCCCAGACTCGAGCGCAATCTGCGCAAGTTGCTGAATATACTCTTGAGCAATTCCGGTTGATCAGTTGAAATTAACTTCGGCCAGTTTTTTGGATCATTTAAATAATGCAGATCTAACTGTTTTAGTACTTCTTTTTCAGCATCTGAAAGTTTGCTCGTTGATATAGAAAACTTGTTTAGTGCTGCGAGAAGATCTCCAACATTAGGAACTTTTTTCTCCTGTTTGCTTAATGCAAGAATGCGGATATGCAATCGCTCTAGCAGCTCGCTATCGGAAATAGCCTGTTGGATCTTGTAGGTTGTATCTATTAGTTGTTTACGTCGCATAGTCATTCACTTCAAGGTTAGGCTCTGCTAAGAGCGTAGTTTCTCTGAATCTGTTGGTGACTATACTATTGGTCTATTAAGGGTTTGCCCGTGACGAACGTCATAATTTAGCGAATAAACGGTAGCTTGTAGGCTGAAAACTGCAAAGTTCTGTCGCTAAATGTGAACCAAACGAAGCTTTGGCGTTTTGATCATGCAGAATGAAATAACAAAGACAGGAGTCAGATTATACTTTTTAAATGTCTGGAGTTTGTTGTCGGGCTAGTCACTTTTTGAGACTGCCAGTGCGATATCAGGGTGCTCAGCGTGGCTGGGAGTCAACTGATAGTAAAGCGAATAACAAAATCTTTATCGATATTTGAGGGCTTTCCCAGGCTAAGTACACCTGAACCACTCAGAACACACTCATCACGACAAATATGCGTTGTGCGTCCATCATCGAAGTCAATGTACGTACCATTGAAGCTGTGATCACAGAAGTAAAACTGGCCATTACGCCATTCCAGGCGTCCATGGCGACGCGATGAGAAGCGGTTGAGAATAACCAGATCGCAATTCTGGTCGCGGCCTAAACTGCATCTTTTTTCTTTTGCAGACAGGCTGATTCTCCATTTCTGGAATACGAGTTCCATGCTTTGTGCCACTGATGTTGAAGTTTCTAATGTGGGGATCCCCGCGTTAGTTAATTCGTTATCTCTTAGAATTGAAGGTAACTCAGGGGCAGTGTCAGAGTTGTCCAGTGCTTCCCTGTCACTGGCGCGTCGACCTGCTACCTGAATCTGGTCATCCTGATTAGTCTCATCATCCCGAATATCAATAGACAGGCGACGGTTTCTGGTGACGAGCACACCCCTGCTATCAACAAATGGATAGGTTGGTCGCTTTCCCCATTTTCGACGCTCTGAAGGCTTTTCGTCAGGTTTGAATTGTTTTTGTGACATGCACGAAGTATGTATCAAGCGCGCGGAAACTGCATTGTGATTAAATCAAAAAGCCGAAGAACGGTCAGATGTAGCCGATAAATTTAGCAGAGATTTAGAGCAGGATTTTACGGTGTTTGAGATCTAGCCGATGAAGAAGTGGATAAGGTCACTCTCAGAGTGATCGAGAGGTACGCCAAGACTTATAACTCCGCTGCCTTTGACGATTACCTTGCCTTTGGTGATAAATGTTTCGCCGTCGTCGTTCTTGATATAGGTGCCATTGACACTGTCATCGACAAGATAATATGCACCCTCCTCGTAATAGAGTCGGGCGTGTTTTCGGGAAACGAAGCGAGACGAAAATGTGGCCAGGCAATCCGGAGATCTACCCACCCAGACGTCTTTGTTACCCCGCTTGATTTCGTGAATTTCATCCTGAAACCAAATAAACAGACGTTTATTTCCGAGCGCTTCTTCAGTGCGACTGCCAGGTTTATCAAGGACAGGTTCTTCGATAGTGATATTATTGATTCGGCGATCGGGGATTAGCCTGCGATCCTGTCTGACCAGAGTGTCTTCAGAGTCGAAAAACGGGAATAAAGGCGTCGCGATCATAATACGACGATCTTCAGAACCCCTGCGTTCTTGAGTGATGACTGTTGACACTTTTTCCCCGCTATTTAAATGACTGTGAGTCTTTCAATCTCAGGCAACCAGACCGTAAATAACGCAAATGCATAAGTTGCCAGCCCTGTAATTAGCCATAACGCAAACAACACAGATAATGAGATATTATGCGTGGAAAGACCTTCTTCAACTTTACTGGATATTACTTCCATAGGATATATAAGTAGTTCTCGAAATTACCTTCTGGTAACTAGGATACTACCATATAGCGGATAGTTCCTTAAATATTTTGAAAATCTGCTAGGGCGGGAGATGTTCTGTAACAGCACTTCAATAAGTGCAACTAACCTACTGTTCCCGGGATAAATGAGAATATTATGAAGGCAAAGTAATTAGTGTTAATTATTTTGGCTGATAATTTTCGTGTACATACTTAGTGACAATCTGCTTGAATTCATCTGCAATACTATCGCCTCTCAAGGTACAGGATTTCTCACCGTCAATATAAACAGGGGCGACAGGCGCTTCTCCGCTGCCCGGCAAACTGATACCAATGTTTGCATGTTTACTCTCGCCGGGCCCATTGACTACGCAGCCCATCACGGCAACTGAGAGATGCTCGACACCAGGTAAAGTCTGTTTCCATTGCTGCATAGAATCACGCAAATAAATCTGAATGTCGTCTGCCAGCTCTTGAAAATACTCGCTGGTAGTGCGCCCGCAGCCGGGACAGGAGGTGACAGCGGGGCTAAATGCCCTTAGATCCAGTGACTGTAGTATTTCCTGTGCGATCAGGACTTCTTCAGTGCGCGACCCGCCTGGTTGCGGAGTCAGTGACACACGAATAGTGTCGCCAATTCCCTGGTGAAGAAGCACACCAAGCGCTGCAGCTGAGGCAACTGTGCCTTTAGTTCCCATACCAGCTTCGGTGAGTCCAACATGCAGTGCGTATTGACAGCGCCTAGCGAGATGTTTGTATACATCTATTAATTTAGGGGCATTACTTATTTTGCAGGAAATAACAATCTTGTCAGCGGCTAAGCCGAGTGTTTCAGCATAACTTGCACTATTTAAAGCTGATGCTATCAACGCTTCCTGCATGACTTCATCGGCAGATTTGGGGTCCGCAAGCTGCTGGTTAAGATCCATTTGCTCCGCGAGGATTTGCTGGTCCAGACTGCCCCAGTTAACTCCTATGCGCACTGGTTTCTGATATTTGCATGCAGTCTCTATCATGCTCGCGAACTGGCTGTCGCGTTTACTGCCGCGTCCTACGTTGCCTGGGTTAATTCGGTATTTGTCCAGGTGTTCAGCACATTCCGGGGCGTCACTGAGTAGTTTGTGCCCATTGAAATGAAAATCACCGACAATAGGGACGGAAATGTCCATACGTGCAAGTTGTTCCCTGATGTAAGGTACGGCTCGAGCTGCTTCTATATTATTAACAGTGATACGGACCAGCTCAGAGCCGGCTCTAGCCAGGTCGGCAATTTGTGCAGCGGTACGAATGATGTCACTGGAGTCTGTGTTGGTCATCGATTGAACGACAATCGGTGCATCGCCTCCCATAGTGACATCGCCAATTTTAACGGCGATAGATTTTCGTCTTAGTGCTGTGTCTGTTTGCATTGGAGTGTATATTTTATTGTTACCATTCAATGATGCATAGTGTAACCAACATCGACCGTTCAAACGAAGCGTGATTTGAATACAATGTCTAAAAATGTCAGTTATTTCCAGCAAATCTTACAATTCACGACGTCAGGTCGTGGAACTACTGAATTAACTCGTGATATTCAATCCGTGGTGAGTACTTCGAATGTGGATATAGGACTTTGTCATGTGTTCGTACATCATACCAGTGCGTCACTGATGATCTGTGAAAATGCTGATGCAGATGTGAGAATGGATATGGAATCGTTTATGCAGAAAATAGTGCCGGATGGTGATCCGATATTTGTCCATACTTGTGAAGGGCCGGATGACATGTCTGCACATGTGCGTTCTGTGATTACGCATACAGAATTGACTTTGCCGATTACACAGGGCGAGCTGGCGCTAGGTACGTGGCAAGGCGTGTATTTGTGGGAGCATCGGCACCAGGGCCACCAACGTAACATCACATTGACAATACATGGGTGTAATCACTGATATGATCAATCATCAACAGTTTGGACACATTAAATGTGTGACATTCGACCTGGACGATACGCTTTGGCCGGTAGGACCAACAATAATCAGGGCGGAACTTAAACTCTATCAGTGGTTTGAAGAGAATTATCCTCAAGTGAGCAATACCTATACACAAGAGGATATAACCGCAAAAAGAATGGCACTTCAGAATACTCGAAGCGATATTGCACACAATGTGACTGAGTTGAGATACTGCTCGCTGCTGGAAATTGCTGATGAATTTGGATATAGCAAAACTTTTGCACAAGAAGCGTTGAAGGTATTTCGTAATCATCGAAATCAGGTTGAACCGTTCGAGTCGAGTGAAGCAATTTTGTCAGACTTAAAACAGCATTATATTCTGGGAGCCATTACTAATGGCAATGCGCAATTGGACAAGACGCCTGTTGGCAAATATTTCGATTTTGTGGTTACTGCAGAAGAGGTGGGTGTTAGCAAACCACACCCTGATATGTTCAACCATGCTTCCAGGCTGGCAAATGTAGAAATAACAAATATTCTGCACGTGGGAGATTGCGCGCAAACAGATGTGTTGGGGGCGATGAGTGCAGGATGTAAAGCAGTCTGGTTTAATCAGCAACGTAAACCGTGGCCTGGTGGGCAAAGCCCTCATCAGGTAATTCATTGCTTAACGGAGCTTCCAGCAATACTTAATATACAAAATGACACTTAAAAAGTGAGGAGATTTTAATGTCGGAGAATACCAAGCAGGATAAAACACTGGAAGAACGAATCAAGTCACTTGAAACTTTGCAGCGCAATACTCGTATTGCTATTATTATTCTGGTCGGTTATTCAATCTATGATGTCATTTCATTTGATAGTGGCTCTGAAATAATTTATGCGCATAAAGTTAAAGCGAAAGAATTTGAGCTAATTGACGGGCAGGGCGGGGTATACGGAAGCTGGCGAGTAACCGATGCTGAAAAAAGGACAGCGGGTCTGGTGATGGAAGATATCAGTGGTGACCGAATGACTATGACTGCTGACGGGATAAAATTAACTAGTGATAGATTAAACCCGGAGCCTCGGATGATTCTAAACGATAAAGGTGTGAGGCTGTATGATGTTACTCACTCAGAATCTGATGTGGTTGATTCTGAGTGAGTGAATCGTTAATACTATTTGCTCTTATCCAGCTTGCGTGCTTTTTTCACCCAGTCATCACGAGAAATTCTATCCTTGAAACTTCCCAGCTTGGACGAAATTTCATGAATGTCCTGTTGAGTCCATTCTGCAATTTGTGAGAATTTATAAATTCCCAAATCATTAAGCATGCCCTCCAGTTTGGGTCCAATGCCTTTGATTAATTTCAAGTCATCACTCGCAGGGTTTGACTCTGAGGGAGGGGTGTCATCATCTTTGTCAGTACTTTGAATTCTCTGAGTAAATAACTGATTTCTGGTGGAGCTTAATTTTGAACGATACGCGTCAATGGTGAATTTATGCTCACGAAGCTCACTCTCAAGACGTGTCTGCTGTTGTGTGCCGGCTTTGAGCTTTGCAACTTCTGACTCCAGCTGTTTGATTCTGACGCTTTGATCCAACTGAACAACTGGTGCCTTTTGAGCCCGGTTTTCAGCGCTACGCAGCTGCGCGCGCAGGCTGTTAATGATGGCATCTTTTTCTTCGCAACTATCAGTTAGTACGCGTTCAGTTTCAATGGTCTCCAGACGGGCCTCGCGAATCTGATTGTGCATGCGTCCATAGACTTCCTGTTTGGATGTGCCAAGTAACCGGATTCGATCAACAAGGCGTAAGGCTTTATTGTCAGTAACATCTGCAGCCGGTGGTAATGGAGGCATGGGATTGTTTTTTCGGTGTAGTGTTTCCGCAAGCTCTCTTGATACCTCAGACAATCTTGTGTGTGTGCGAGCCAGATTGTCTTCACTTGCATCTAGCGAAGCTTGAATGTTGTCAGCATAACTGCGTAACTGGGCATAGTCTGACTTGGTTTTCATTAATTTGGTTTGGAATACGCGAATCCAGGTGCGTAATGGCTGTTGTTTGCCTTCTATCTCGGTTAAGCGGAGATGCGTACGCGCGAGGTTGTCTTTATGTGCGCGATCACTGCGGGCGACAGCATCAGCAAAATTGCGCAATTGACTGTAATCTGATTTGGTTTTTACCAGTTTGGTCTGGAATACTGTTACCCACTCTTTTAAGTTGGCTGCCCTGGCGTCCACTTCAGTGAGACGGGAGTGAACCCTGGCAAGGTTCTCTTTAGTGACTTTCGCTTCCCATGCTTTAGCTTCAGCGTATTTGCGATTCTGCGAAAGCTGTGTGTTCTTGTTGGCTAATTTCGTCTGTAAAGACTGAATCCACTTGAGCTGGTTAGGTACCTGGCGGGCTTGCTTTAAAGTACTTTGCCAGCGAGAAGCCATTAGGTGCGCATTGCCTTGTGTCAGCGCAAGCTCACTACGTAATTGAACCACTGTGTTTTGTGTGTCTTCTAACTGCTGCTGTCTTGAATCAAGCGTGCTATTTACAGAATTTAATTCGTTATTTAACGCCTGTTTTTGCGATTCAATTTCAGCAACCGCTTTATTACATTTGCATCGACTTAAAAACCAACCTATTAGCGCACCAATAATAGCCGCAACTAACAAGTAGGCCTCCATCTCGCCTACAAGATAAGACATATCACTACTCTCCGTTTTTAACTTTAATTTCTATGCGTCGATTTTTAATACGACCAGCTTCTGTTTCATTGGGTGCGATCGGGAATTGGTCACCAAATCCATTCGCTTCAATTCGTGTTGCCTCTATGCCAGCATCAACCAGATAGTTGAATACTGACTCTGCGCGTTGCTTACTGATTTTTAAGTTGAGTTCAGGATTGCCTGAGCTATCAGTATGGCCTTCAACGCTGATGTTTACGCTAGGATTCTCAAGCAATGCCTGGGCTGCGCTGTCGAGTGTTTGCTGTGCGATCGGCGTCAGCGCGGTTGAATTCTTCTCAAACGTTATATTGCTGAAATCCAGTTGACTGAATTTCTCCTGTGCTTGCTCGATGGCTGTTTCCTGGTCCGTCTGAATAACTTCATCCTCAAGCGGTGCAAATTCTTCTGGCATTGCTTCTACCTTGGCTTTTAGTTCAGGCAGAGGTGCAAATTCTTCCGGCATGGGTTCAAGTTTAGCGCTAGAGATCGTTTCTGAAACAGGCGGGTTTGCACTGGCTTCCTGCTTGCTTACCGAGATCTGATTGTTGACTTGCCTGACACCGGCGGTCTGACGGGCAATTTTTTCAGCAGTCATCATTGCCTGCTGGTTGTCTACCACGCCTTTTAGAGTCACATCCCGACCATCAGTGGTTGCGATGACAGCGCTGGCATGTTCTGATCCAAGCAGATTCTGACTGGTTCTTGTCTGTATATCCTGTTGAATTTCCTGTGCTTTTTCTGAAGTGGCCCGGGAATAGAGTAGAAAAAGAAGAATCAAGCCAAGGATTAATAGGCCCCAGATCCAGACTGAACATGGAGATTGTTTATTGTGAGTATTTTCAGGCATATGTGTATTTAACTTGGAGGCCAAGTTACTGTCTTTCTATTATTATTGATTATATGCGTAAGTATTGCCTGCTTGCGATCAAGAAGCAATGACATCTACAACATCCCCTGTCAGGATGTTGTAGATAAATATAGACTCAATGTAATTAGCGGCTTAAGAAGAAATTCAGCCGGACGACATTAGTGCTAACGCGCTATTTTTTGATTCAGATTATCTTTGATGAGATCAAGAAGGGCAAATGTCTCGCTGACCTGGTTACTGCTGAGATTCGCGGTGGCTATTTGAACAATCTGTTCCAGACGTTGAACGCCCATTTGTGCAATTTTTCTACCCTGGGCAGTTACCTGGATCTCGACGACACGTCGATCGGCCAGATTGTGTGTACGACTTACTAAATTACGTGACTCCAGAATGTCCAGGCTACGACTTACCGTGGCTCTTTCCATTCCGAGTTCTGAGGCGACCTTGGAAGGGTTATCCACTTGTTCCTGAGTTAAACAATCGAGTATTAACCACTGGCTATATTTCACATCATATTTTGCCAGGCGACTATTTACCTCAAGTCTGCAGAGTGTGTGTAGATGATCTCCACACTGTAAAAATGAACGTGTAAATGTCTTTAATTCAGATGGTGAAAGTTTTTTTGATTTGCTCATTTTATATTTGGTTTGGCCTTACGATCAGTTTAGTGGTTTTGCGGATAGTTTCAGCCAAAACTACCTGCTTAGTTCATGTAAAGAAGCGCTTTATAGCATTCTTTTTTTTAAAGCAAAGCAATTGTTGATGCCAACAATAGTACGAATATTAACCATAATAGCATGATGGTCTTTGTGGATGCTTGTGTTTGAACGTCTTTGATAATCGAAATAACAGTAAAACTATATTAGTAACAGTGAGTTATAAAAATATTCCGGTTATGAATAGGAATGAATACATTAATCCGGACAATGCATAAGCCGGCTTGTACAAGTGAAAAAATAGCGAAATTTTTATAACAACACAGCAAACTGTTATTAATTAAACTAATGACAATCATTAAGTTAATAACGGTAATACAGGATTATGGTGCCCCGAGCGCGATTCGAACGCACGGCCTTCCCCTTAGGAGGGGGACGCTCTATCCAGCTGAGCTACCGGGGCATGATGAAGTGTTCAAACTATTATTATAGCCGGGTCGTGGTTTATGAATAAAACCGGATTTGTTTTGGCTGCGTAGTGTACACCCCTGTATGTGGTGACGTGATGTCGTCATATATCAGACTTTAACCACTATTAGTCGCCCTTATCGGTGGGTACAGGTTACAACTGAATTATCGTCCTGTGGCCTACTCTTATAAATTTATCAGGTAATTCATTATGACTGCACCAAAGACCGCTCTAACAGTAGCAATAGTTGCTATGACGACACTACTAACAACCACTGTCTGGAGTAAACCCCCACCTTGGGCACCTGCGCACGGATATAGAAATAATCACAAGCAACATGAATACAATGATGCATATGCTAAAGATCTGGAAATATTTGAAGGAAGATGCATCTATGAAAAAGTAGGCACTGTTATAGGTGGTGTCGTTGGTGGAGTACTTGGGTCTAATGTTGGGGATGGTGATGGTAGAAAAATTGCAGTTGTTGCAGGAACAATACTCGGTGCTGTTATTGGTAAAAAAGTAGGCGCGCATTTTGACGCAAAAGATCGTTTTTGTACTGGCCAGGCATTAGAGCATGCCAATAATGGTCAAGCAGTCGCATGGAATAACCCAGAAACAAATATTGCGTATCTGGTGACTCCGCTAAGTAGCTATCAACAAGGTGACACTCTTTGTCGCCAGTTCATTGTGGAATCGACAAGGCCAAATGGAGTGACAAGCAAAAAGAATAATGATGCGTGTCGAGATACCAGTCAGGTATGGAGAACTTTGTACTGATAAAATCGAGCTAGTAGCTCAGGGAAGCTTACGTTACAGACATGATTTATACGAATCAGTTGGTATTGTCTGGATAGGCTAGCGTCGCATACAAAGGAAGCGTTTGCGTGCCGGCCTTTATCTGTTATCTGTCTATAACCAAAATTGTAACTTTCGTTCTTGTTCATACTCTTGATTTTGGCAAGATGAATTCTCTATATCAGATTTAAAAAAAATCCATGTGATCTGCAAATACAAGATTCTTGTGTCTATTGGACTGAATTAATTTGGCTGCATACAACAGGTGGAAGAAAATAAACGAGTAATGAACGAGCAAGTTTGACCTGTATCAGGATAATTAGATCGACAATTTTTAAATTTTACGTACTAAGAGGGGAATAAGGATGTTTCAACGTACTTTTATTGCTGCAGTTTTGGTTTTGATCGTTGGTGGGTGTGCTTCTGGTGGAAGCAAGATTACAGATTTTAGCGACCGTTCAGTTGGATATGGGTGGTTGGATATCAAGGATATTGATGCAAATAGGTTGCATTCAGTCGTAGTATTTCAACACCGGCCGCAAACAAGTGAACCTTATTACAATGTGGCAGTAAAAAAATTCAAGGATGGCTACCTTTATTATTCCTTCGCCTTTCCTAAAGGCGCTTTCAAGACTTATTCAGCTGAAGGTCAATTTTGTATAGGGTTATGTGGTAATACAATTCACTCGTATTCCTTTGGTAAACAGGGTGATGCTGCTGCTGTGATTATAAATGAGCCGGGTGTATATCACTTTGGTTCGTACAAGTTACAAGAAGTAAAAACAGGTCTGTTTGAGCAAGGAAAGTTTGAAGCAGTACCAGCAAACAATGCACCTACTCAAAAGGAAATGCTGCAAGAAATTCTTAAAGACACTGAAAAATATCCAACAATTGCAAAGCGAATTAATCAAGAGCTAGGTAATAGCTAATGTTTAGAGTATTCATTATTTTCGCGGTAGTATGCCTCTATAGTTGCTCAGGGATTCCCAATTCTTTGCCTGAGGCAGATGATCTGTCATCTTCAGAAAATCATGTAATCGTTGTTGGAAAATTTGAACTGGACCCTCCATTCAATCCTGAGCTTGAACAAAAAACTCACTGGAATGTGATTTGTGACGAGCAGATGATAAACAAAGTGGCAATGGCGACAGGCGATACTTCAGAGCCTGTCAGCTTTGACAAATTTCGCGGCAAAGAGTGGAGAAATTATATTAGAGCCGAATGGGGTAAACCTTTCGCTGTGCAGGTTCCTCGTAAGCGCACGTATTTGAAAGGAGCAGTAGTACAACTAGATGTTCTCTCTCAGGATAAACTTTGGTTCCCTGGTGGGTTCTACTTTGATGTGCCTGAAAATGTTTCTGCAATCTATATAGGCACACTACGTTATACGAGGAACGAATTTAATACGATAGAGAGCGCCGAAGTAGTTGATGAATATAATCAAACGTTAACTGAATTAAGTGAATCATTCGAAAACATATCTCTTGTCAAAAGGCACCTGCTCAAGAAGACTAAATGATCGTTGTCTGTCCTCGATTATTCAGGAAATATAATCAGGTTGTTTATATTTAAATTTCCCTTGTTATATGGTGATATTCGTTAGTGATTTATTCTGTGGGGGAGTTTAAGTGGAGCGTTACTTCATTTTTGCTTGATAATTAGTTAATCTAACATTTGTAATTTGCAAATCATTAGCCTGTTATTTTATAAAGCAAATAAAAATGTTTCGAATTCTCAAAGATTATATTTATTCATTCATTGGGTTGGTGGGATCAATTACAACATTGGTTCTATTCTTCGGCGAATTTTATCCAACGCTCTCTGCTGATGGGCGGTTGGCAGTAATATTTATAGCTACACTCTTTTCTTGGTTTTTTTTAGAAAATTTGTATTTAAAAATCAAATGGGGAAGGGAGAGACGATATGCGCAAACTGTCAATATTTTAGCGGATGGATTTAGCGAAATTCATAAATTATATCGAAGTAAGTCTGATGTTCGTGAAACCATTCATGCTTGTAGCCTTCTCTGTGACAATCTTGCAGAAGCGTTTACGGTTATAACTGGGACAAAATGTAATGCTTCTATAAAAGTTCTTTCAAAAGGTGAGGATGAAGCAGGAAGCTTAAAAGCCAAAGCAATAACATTTGCTAGAAATAGAAATAGGGAAAGAAACCCTAAGCCTAATAAAGTTAAGCATTGGATAGATAAAAATACTGATTTTAATGAAATTCTTGAAAATATAGATAGCCCAAGCGGCGGTCACTTTTTTGCCAATTCATTAGTATTTAGATATGGTTATTTAAACACAAGCTTTAGCGTCTACAGTGAATTGCCGGACGATAAAAATCCAATTCTAAGATATTGGAGATGGCCTTTGCCGTATAAAAGCACCATTGTGGTACCTATTTGCCCGAGTTCAGAACCAAACTCTATGAATTTGGCTGGATTTTTGTGTGTAGATAGTTTGAATATGTTCGCATTCAAGAAAGATTATGATGTGTCGCTAATAAGAGGTGTAGCAGATGGATTATTCAACATAATATCTGATGTTCATGGCAGTCAAGATGAAATACAAGGTCCTGAGGTGTCTCAAGCTTGACTTTGTTGGACACAAGAATTAGAAAGGGACCCAACTAGGAGTGCACATGTTAAAACTGAGACCGTTTAGCAAGCCAGCAGAAGTGACTTATAGTGAATCTAACGGAAATAAGATTATTATAAACGTTGTCACATCAGAAGGTACTAAGAAGAAAGTAAGGGCAACAGTATTTTCCAAAAAACTTATTGAAGAAATTGAAGAAGTGAATAGAGAAGCTGTGAATGCAGTCTAGAAATTAAACTCTAGTTACATAATCTTTTGTGTAAATTATGTTCAGTATTGCTTGGGGCGCATCACCTATATTATAAGGCGGTAACCTAAAAAACAGATTGCGAATTTCCCTATTATTCCCCCTGAAGCGATTCAGGTAATAAACATTCTAAACTATAATTGCAAATTTCCTGCTATTTACTGGTGCCGAGGGCGAGAATCGAACTCGCACTTCCGAAGAAACCGGATTTTGAATCCGGCGCGTCTACCAATTCCGCCACCCCGGCATATGTTAAGGTTCGCGAAGTGTAACCGAAACTCCCGTAACATCAAGCATGTCAACATGCCCATTTAAGTATTATTGCCAGCATTATCATTTTTCAGTAGTTATTTAATGAAACAAAATCCAGTTAATTTCACTATCGACGACTTCGATTACGATTTGCCGAAAGAGCTTATCGCTCTGGAACCTGCGTCTGATCGTGATGGCAGCCGTTTGCTGCATGTATCTCGTTCCAGTGATGTATTTGAGGATAAACGTTTCTGTAATATCGTTGATTATCTGCAGGCAGGCGACTTGCTGATTCTGAACGATACCAAGGTATTTCCTGCGCGTTTATTCGCCAGCAAGCAAACCGGTGGCAAGGTTGAGATACTCGCTGAAAGGATTCTTGATAATGGTCTGTTTAAAGCCCAGATCAAGTCAAATCGCACACCAAAACCTGGTTCAGTATTGAGTATTGATCAGGATGTAAGTCTGCAGGTCTGCGAACGTGAAGAAGAATTTTTCATATTAAAATTTCTTTCAGATATACCCGCGATGGAAATATTTCAGCAATATGGCCATATCCCTTTGCCTCCCTATATTGAACGTGAAGACACTACTCGTGACAGATCACGATACCAAACCGTTTATGCAGACCAGCTCGGCGCTGTAGCAGCGCCCACTGCGGGTCTGCATTTTACCGAGGACCTGCTAGCTAAAATAAAACAGCAGAAGGTGGATGTTGCCACAATTACCTTGCACGTTGGTGCTGGAACATTTAAACCGGTCAAGGTGTCTGACCCCAGTCAGCATGAGATGCATTCCGAGTTTGCTTATGTGCCGCAGTCTGTGTGCGAGAAAATTCTGCGAACAAAACAGCAGGGTGGAAGGGTTGTCGCAGTGGGGACTACCTGTGTGCGAGCGCTGGAATCTGCTGCCTTATCCGGGGACCTTAAATCATTCTCTGGTGATACGGATATATTTATTTATCCTGGATTTGAATTTAAAGTGGTTGATGCGTTAATTACAAATTTTCATCTGCCTCGTTCCACACTGCTAATGCTAATCAGTGCATTGGCCGGTTATGAAAAAATTCAGCGTGCCTATCAACATGCAATCGATCAACGTTATCGCTTTTACAGTTATGGTGATGCAATGCTGATCACTAGTTAATTTAACATATCAGTCTATTTGAGAATTATGGGAATTGCCGGTTTTAATATTGAAGCGACCAGCCAAGGTGCGCGTGCAGGAACATTGCAGACTCGACGAGGAGAGCTGCAAACACCTATCTTTATGCCAGTAGGAACCTATGGTTCGGTAAAAGGTGTGACGGCAGAAGAGCTGAAGGCATGTGGTAGTAACATTATTCTGGGGAATACTTTCCATCTTATGCTGCGTCCCGGGGTGGATGTCATACAAAAGCTGGGAGGCCTGCAGGCGTTTATGCACTGGCCGGGGCCAATACTGACTGACTCGGGCGGTTTTCAGGTGTTTAGCCTTGCAGCAAATCGGAAAATCAGTGAGCAGGGAGTGAAATTCAAATCACCCATAGATGGCTCTACAGTGAATCTTGATCCGGAAATATCCATGCAGGTTCAAAAGGGTCTGGGCTCCGATATCGTGATGATCTTTGATGAATGTACGCCTTATCCTGCCACTCACGAGCAGGCTGCTACATCAATGAGGCTGTCGGCACGCTGGGCCAGGCGTAGCAAAGAAGCGCATGGTGAGAGTGATGCTGCTTTGTTTGGGATTGTTCAGGGTGGAATGTATGAGGATTTGCGTGAAGAGTCCCTGTCAGCCCTGAAGGAAATTGGCTTTGATGGTTATGCTATTGGCGGTTTATCGGTAGGAGAGCCTGCAGAAGAACGAATTCGGGTACTGAATTTTTTAAAGGATAAAATGCCGGAAAATAAAGCACGATACCTGATGGGAGTGGGTAAGCCAGAAGATATTGTTGAAGCGGTTGCTCGTGGTATTGATATGTTTGATTGCGTTATCCCGACCAGAAATGCCCGTAATGGCTATTTGTATACCAGTACAGGTGTATTGAGAATCAGAAATCAAAAATATCAGTTTGATGAACGGCCCATCGATGAAAAGTGTAGCTGTTACACCTGTCAGCATTATTCGCGTGCTTACTTAAAGCATCTGGACAAATGCGGAGAGATGCTCGGTGGAAGGCTGAATACCATTCATAACCTGAGTTATTTCCATGGGCTGATGAAAGATATGCGAGAGGCAATCGTAGCAGGGCGATTTAGCGAGTTTTACGATGAATTTTATATGGCGAGGCAGACAAGCGAGTCTTCTGTGGCATAATACGCCGCTTCGTATTTAGACAGGCAGCACCTGAAGGGGAAAAGTTATGTTTTTAATCAGTAATGCACATGCCGAGGCTGCGCCTGCATCAGCTGGCGGCGGCACAGAAATGTTAATAATGATCGGAATATTTTTCGCCATTATGTATTTCATGATCATTCGGCCACAACAAAAGAGACAAAAAGAACATAAATCCTTAATGGATTCACTCAGCAAAGGTGATGAAGTTGTCACCAACGGCGGCATGATGGGAAAGATTAAAAATGTTGGTGAAGACATTATTCGCATCGAACTGGCTGAGAATGTAGTAATTAAAGTTCAGAAACATGCGATTGCCAGTGTGTTGCCCAAGGGCACGTTAAACCAGGACTAGCTGCTAAATAATCATCAAACAAGAATAGAGCGAGTATCGAGAAAATCACATGCTAAATCACTATCCGTTTTGGAAAAATGCAATGCTGGTATGCATATTGGTTATTGCAACTATTTACGCATTTCCTAATTTATTTCCAGAAGATCCTTCCGTACAGATTTCTCACGATACAGGTGAATTGCCTGCTGGCTTGCAAGCCCAGGTGGAGGCATTGCTAAATCAGCATGAACTCGATAGCAAAGGAATAGAAGTCACGGAGTCCCAGCAATTACTGGTTCGTTTTTCAGATACGGACGCTCAGTTGATTGCGGCAGATGAGTTAAAGAGTTCACTTGATTCACAGCATATTGTTGCTTTAAACCTGGCGCCTGCAGTACCCGCATGGTTGCGGGCATTAAATGCCAGTCCCATGAGTCTGGGTCTTGATTTGCGTGGCGGTGTGCATTTCCTGCTTCAAGTAGATGTGGATGCCGCGCTGGTGAAAGCGCTGGATCGTTATGAAGGTGAATTCAGAACCGCGCTGAAGGACAAAAAAATCAGATATGTGTCTGTCAGTCATGATGGTGCTGGTCTGGTTGTGAAGTTTCGTGATGAAGAAAACCTGCAGGCGGGTTTAGCCGAGTTAAAAGACAATTTTAGGACTGATCTTGATTTTACCGAAGTTGAGGCTGAAAAAGGCTTTGATATAAGAGTTGATTTCAAAGATACCGCAAAGCAGGCATTACAGACATTTGCCGTGCAGCAAAACACTACGACTTTAAGAAAGCGTGTGAATGAACTGGGTGTAGCCGAACCGGTTATTCAGAGACAGGGACTTGACCGAATTGTAGTGCAACTTCCTGGTGTGCAGGATACGACTCAGGCAAAAAATATTCTGGGTGCAACAGCAACACTGGAATTTCGCATGGTGGATGAGCAGGCGGATGCGTTTGCTGCCAACCAGAGTGGACAAATACCAATCGGAGACAAGCTGTACTTTGAGCGGAATGGGACACCTGTGCTTCTCAAGCGCAAGCCCAAGCTGGAGGGAGAATACATTACAGATGCATCTTCAGGGCTGGATCAGGAATCCGGTGGTGCAGCCGTGTTTATTAATCTTGACGGTGAAGGTGCCAGGAAATTCAGAAAAATCACCAGTGATAACATTAAGCGCTTAATGGCGGTTGTCTTTATTGAGAATAAGACTGAGTACTACAAAGATGACGATGGTGTATTACAGACACGCACACGCAAAGTTGAAGAAGTCATTAATATTGCGCGTATTCAGGACGAGTTAAGTCACCGATTCCAGATTACAGGGCTGGATTCTACGCGTGAAGCGCGCAATCTGGCGTTACTGTTAAGAGCGGGTGCACTGGCAGCGCCGATGAGTATTATTGAAGAAAGAACAGTGGGTCCTAGTCTGGGACAGCAAAATATTGATCAGGGTAAACGTTCGGTGATTCTGGGAATGATCCTGGTAATGATATTCATGATTGTTTATTACCGCGTGTTCGGAATTATTGCGGATGTCGCCCTGGTGGTGAATCTGTTGCTGATAATTGCAATTCTATCAATGATTCCGGGTGCAACGCTGACACTGCCCGGTATCGCTGGAATTGTGCTTACCGTGGGTATGGCTGTCGATGCCAATGTGCTTATATTTGAGCGAATTCGGGAAGAATTGCGCAATGGGAATTCCCCGCAGGCAAGCATACATGCAGGATACGCAAAAGCCCTTTCTACTATCGCGGATGCCAATGTCACCACATTAATTGCAGCGATAGTTTTATTTACATTTGGTACTGGTCCAATTAAAGGATTTGCGGTGACGCTTTCTATTGGAATTATGTGCTCAATGTTGACCGCAATTATGGGAACGCGTGCGTTAGTTAATTTAATTTACGGAAATAAAAAGGCGCCACAGTTGGCGATATAGGCATTATGCATCTACTTAACGAATCACTGAATATCGATTTTCTTGGCAAGAGAAAACTTGCGTGGATTGTTTCTGCAATACTGGTTGTTATTTCTTTAGCTTCCCTGTCTACACGAGGCCTGAATCTTGGAATCGATTTTACCGGCGGAACATTGGTCGAAGTAGGTTATGAGAATGCTATTGACCTGGAACCGATTCGTTCTGCTTTGCAGGCCGCTTCGTTTGAAGATGCCATTGTGCAACATTTTGGAACAGCTAAAGAAGTGTTGATTCGCTTGCCTGCCACGAATGGTGTTGATGCGGCCGAGCTGAGTAATCAGGTACTTGAGGCACTACAGCCAACAGGTGACCTGGTCATGAGGCGTGTTGAGTTTGTCGGCCCGCAAGTAGGCGAAGAATTAAGAGATGATGGTGGTCTGGCAGTACTATATGCGCTATTTGGAATTCTGATCTATGTTGCTTTGAGATTCGAATACCGGTTTTCGCTGGGTGCGGTTGCAGCGCTTATTCATGATGTGGTTATCACCATCGGTTTCTTCTCGGTAACACAGGCTGCTTTTGATTTGACAGTGCTGGCGGCTGTGCTGGCAGTGATCGGTTATAGTCTGAACGATACCATCGTAGTCTTTGATCGAATTCGTGAGAATTTCCGTCGCATGCGCAAGTGGACGCCGTTAGAAGTGATTAATGGCTCAATCAATCAAACCATATCTCGAACCCTGGTAACATCACTGACTACATTGCTAGTGTTATTGGCCCTGTTCTTCATCGGAGGCGAAGTGATACATTCATTTGCACTGGCGTTAATTGTCGGAGTGGTTATTGGTACTTACTCTTCAATTTTTATTGCCAGCTCAATGCTGGTATTGCTTAATGTGACATCAGAAGATCTGATTCCGGATGAAAAAGAAAACGCAGAGCTGGATGAATTGCCGTAAATATTAAACAGATTTAGCAGCGTTACTGATGGTGGTGATCAGGTTTTTATAAATCTGATTGTTAGCTGCGATGATGTTGCCTGTCTCGATATGAGTATGTCCACCTTCCATGTCGCTGACCAGACCACCTGCTTCCTGAACAAGAAGTACACCTGCAGCAATATCCCAGGTGTTTAAACCGAATTCCCAAAAGCCATCAAAACGTCCTGCTGCCACATAGGCCAGGTCCAGTGCGGCTGAGCCTGCGCGACGTATGCCAGAGGTTCTGGCTAATAAAGCACGCAGTGTTGCCAGATAGACTTCCAGTTCCTGGTTATCCCGGTAGGGTAGACCGGTGCCTATTAGGCTGCCTGTAATTTCACGTTGTTTGCTGACGCGAATGCGACGATTGTTTAAAGTTGCACCTTCCCCTCGTGCGGCACAGAATAATTCTTCTTTTAGAGGGTCGTAGACAACACCTAGCTGCAGCTTGTTTTTTTCACGCATTGCGATGGAAACAGAAAACTGCGGCACGCCACGCAGGTAATTTGTGGTGCCATCCAGAGGGTCAATAATCCATTCACACTCGTCACCCTGTTGCTGTCCAGACTCTTCAGCAAGAATGGCATGGCTGGGGTATGCTTTTTGGATAATAGATATAATAGATCTTTCAGCCTGATGATCTACCTCGCTTACGAAATCGTTATTACCCTTGCTGTGGATTTTTATATCCGGCAAGCGATTCATGTTTCGAAGTATGACTTGACCGGCTGCTCGAGCTGCGCTGACCGCAATATTTAATGCAGGTTTCATAGTGTAAATAAGCGGTTTGTTAGAATTGGCGGCAAAGGGTAGCAGAGACGAATCAATTTGTAAGCTTAATAATCAATAATACAGATACAAAGTAAAATGAAACAACCAAAAGTGGTATTAGTGGAGACCTCGCATCCGGGAAATATAGGCGCAGCAGCGCGTGCGATGAAAACCATGTGTCTTTATGAGCTTGGCCTTGTGTTGCCAAAACAGTTTCCAGATCCGGTTGCATTTGCCCGTGCGTCAGGTGCCGCGGATATTCTTGAGAATGCCCGGCAATATAATACGCTGACTGAGGCAATTGCAGACTGCCAGAATGTTGTAGGCATCACTGCGCGAAATCGAAAATTATCCGCACCGGTAGTGACACCTAAAGAGCTGATGCAGCAAATGCTCAGTGATTCAGTGAACACACAGGTAGCATGGGTTTTTGGTCGGGAAAGAAACGGCTTAAGTAATGAGGAAATTGATTTATGCACCACTGTCTGCACCATACCTTCAAATAAAGAGTACGGGTCCCTAAATATTGCGGCGGCTGTTCAAATATTATGCTATGAGTGGCATGTTGCCGGGCTGGGTGCAGTGAATGATGTATCGAACCAAAGTTCGTCACGGTCTGGCATGCTCGCACCTGTCGCAGAGAGGGAGGGGTTTTACGAGCATTTATGGCAGGCACTGGATAAAATTGAATTTCTTGATAAAGACAACCCAACCCCCCTAATGCGCAAAATGAGGCGGTTATTTGACCGGTCTCAAATGAGTAGTGCAGATATTAATATCCTAAGAGGGATATTAAAAAATGTTTTAAAACAATAGGTTACAAATATATCAAGCGTCATTCCCATGTGCAGATCAGGCCTACTAGCCCGTTAGCTATACTTGATTAAAATAGTCGGGTATTGGTATTATTTTCATCATAATCACATTGGTGAGAAAGAATGAAACTTAGTACTAAAGGCAGATATGCAGTGACAGCCATGTTTGATGTCGCGATACATCAGACTGAGGGTCCCGTTTCGTTAAGTGATATATCCGAAAGACAGGGCATTTCACTTTCTTATCTGGAGCAGTTATTTGGCCGTATGCGTCGACGTGGTCTGGTCGCGAGTACTAGAGGCCCGGGCGGTGGTTATCGTCTGGCTCATGCTACCGACCAAATTGCTATCGCAGATATTATCACAGCCGTTGATGAGCATGTAGATGCGACCCGGTGTGGTGGAAATGCAGATTGCCAAAACCAGCAGCGTTGTCTGACCCATGAATTGTGGGAAGAGTTAAGTTCGCAGATTCATGTATTTCTTTCAGGGATTACTCTTGAGGATGCTATCAGCAAGCAGCGCGTGGTTGAAGTTGCAGAACGACAGGATCGTATGCTCGGAAGCGAGCAGCGAGTTGATTTTCAGTAAAGAATTAAATAAAGGATATTATCAGTGAGCGAGTTAAAACTACCCATCTACCTTGATTACAGTGCTACAACGCCAGTCGATCCGCGTGTCGCAAAAGCTATGATGGAGTGCTTAACCCCGGAAGGTAACTTTGGTAATCCAGCATCAAGAAGCCATGCGTTCGGATGGAAAGCAGAAGAGGCAGTAGAAGAGGCACGAAAAAATGTTGCCGCACTAGTGAATGCTGATCCCAAGGAAATCGTTTGGACAAGCGGTGCAACAGAATCTGATAATCTTGCCATTAAAGGTGCTGCGCATTTTTATAGCAAGAACGGTAAACATATTATTACTTTGAAGACTGAACACAAAGCAGTCCTGGATACATGCAGGCAGCTGGAGCGGGAAGGGTTTGAAGTAACGTATCTGGAGCCAGAATCAGATGGTCTGGTTGACATGAATAAGCTGAAATCTGCTATTCGGGAAGACACCATACTGATTTCTGTAATGCATGTAAATAATGAAATTGGTGTTGTTCAGGATATAAAAGCAATAGGTGCACTGGCACGCGAGAAGAAAATCATTTTTCATGTAGATGCTGCGCAAAGCCCGGGTAAAGTGGAAATCGATGTTAAAGACATGAATGTCGATTTAATGAGTTTTTCTGCACATAAAATTTATGGACCTAAAGGTATAGGTGCATTGTATGTATGTCGCAAGCCACGTGTGCGTATTGAATCACAGATGCACGGGGGTGGTCATGAGCGAGGCATGCGTTCTGGTACTTTGCCAACACATCAAATAGTCGGTATGGGTGAGGCATTCAGAATTGCAAAAGAAGAAATGGCTAGTGAAAACGAACGTATTCGCATGCTCAGAGATCGCCTGCTAAACGGGTTAAACGATATGGAAGAAGTCTATATCAATGGAGATCTGGATCATCGTGTGCCACATAATCTGAACATGAGTTTTAACTTTGTTGAAGGTGAAAGCCTGATTATGGCTTTAAAGGATATAGCAATATCTTCTGGGTCAGCATGCACAAGTGCGTCACTTGAACCCAGTTATGTTCTAAGAGCGCTGGGGCGTGATGATGAATTAGCGCACAGCTCATTACGTTTTAGTATTGGACGTTTTACTACGGAGGAGGACGTCGAATACGCAATTAAGGTGATTCGACAGGCAGTAAACAAATTACGTGATCTTTCGCCTCTATGGGACATGTATAAAGATGGTGTGGACTTGAAATCAATCGAGTGGGCCGCACATTAGTTGTAAGAATTAGTATATTTAATTAAGGAGTCAAGACAATGTCATACGGAAAAAAGGTACTAGACCACTACGAGAATCCTCGTAACGTAGGCACTTTGAATAAAGATGATGTCAGTGTAGGTACTGGCATGGTTGGTGCGCCAGCATGCGGTGATGTCATGAAATTGCAGATTCAGGTAGGTGAGAACGGGGTGATCGAAGATGCCAAGTTTAAAACTTACGGTTGTGGATCAGCAATTGCCTCTTCTAGTCTGTTAACTGAATGGGTCAAGGGAAAGACGCTGGATGAAGCGAGCCAGATTAAAAACTCTGATATCGCAGAAGAACTTGCATTGCCTCCAGTGAAAATTCACTGTTCAGTGTTAGCAGAAGATGCAATTCGTGCCGCGATTACCGATTATCAGGGCAAGCAGACAGTTAAAGAAAAGCAGAGTGCGTAATTTAATCTCATGTCTATTTCGTTAACGGAAAGTGCTGCAAATCGAGTGAGAACATTCCTGGAGAAACGCGGGAAAGGTGTCGGTGTGCGTCTCGGCGTCAAGACGACTGGCTGTTCAGGGATGGCTTACACAATAGAGTTTGCCGATGAGATTGAAGACACAGATGAAGTGTTTGAAGAAAACGGTGTGAAAATACTGATAAATCCCAAAAGCCTGGTGTATTTGGATGGCACAGAGCTCGATTTTGCCAAAGAAGGTCTGAATGAAGGATTTAAGTTTAATAATCCTAATGAAAAAGATCGCTGTGGTTGCGGCGAAAGCTTTACTGTTTAGACTGATCGAAGTACGTTCGCCTGATTTTTCTTAATCTGTTTATCTATGGAATTTAATTTCTCTCGAAATTACTTCGAGCTGTTTGGGCTCGAGGCGCAATATCATCTTGACCGAACAATCCTGGCAGAGCGATACCAGAAACTGCAATCACAATATCATCCGGATCGATTCGTAGAAGGTGCTGATCAGGATAAGCGTGTCGCGATGCAGGCAACTACTTTTATCAATGAAGCACACAAGACTTTGCAGGATGAGTCATCAAGAGCACGTTACCTGCTTGAATTGCAGGGAGTGCAGTTTAATTCGGAGAAAGATACAACAGAAGATATGGACTTCCTGATGGCTCAAATGAGCTTGCGGGAACAGATAGATGAAGTTGGTGAAGAACAGGATCCGCTTGAGTCTCTGGATGAATTAATGCGCACGTCACAGCAGGAAAAATCCCGGTTAGTCGAGAAATACCAGACTCATTTCAATGCTCAGGAGTGGGATGAGGCTAAAGAAATTGTATTGAAGTTACAGTTCTTTAAAAGATTACAGCAGCAGATAAACCAGAAGCAGGAAGCTCTAGAAGAGCAATTTCTATAAACTATGGCGCTATTACAAATTTCAGAACCCGGAATGTCGACTGCTCCACACGAGCATCGTCTGGCTGTGGGTATCGACCTTGGCACGACCAATTCGCTGGTAGCGACAGTACGAAGCGGCGTTGCTGAGACGCTGGAAGATGCAAATGGTCATGCATTGCTACCTTCGGTTGTTTACTATGAAAAAGGCAAATCCCCGCAAGTCGGTGCAGGCGCTTTAGATAATTTCTCAACAGATCCGTTAAATACAATTGCTTCTATAAAACGGGTACTTGGGCGTTCCGCACAAGATATCCAGTCGGCAAATGATTACATACCTTTTCGGTTTGAAAATAATAACGACAGCGTGCCACGTGTAAAAACAGCAATAGGCCCGCGCACTGCAGTTGAAATTTCTGCCGATATTTTACTAGCGCTTAAAGATCGTGCAATCAATACGCTGGGTGGTGAACTGGTCGGTGCCGTGATTACGGTGCCTGCATATTTTGATGATTCTCAGCGACAAGCAACCAAAGATGCAGCCACGTTAGCCGGTTTAAATGTTTACAGACTTCTGAACGAACCTACAGCAGCGGCAATTGCCTACGGGCTTGATCAATCTGCGGAAGGTGTGATTGCAGTATACGATCTCGGTGGGGGGACTTTCGATGTATCGATATTGCGCCTGCGTAAAGGTGTATTTGAAGTGATGGCTACGGGTGGAGATTCTGCTCTGGGTGGTGATGATTTCGATCATGCCATTGCAAACTGGGTGATTGAAAATCTGGATTCGACAATACGTGATGACGATATAGCCATGCGCAGAATTTTATCAGCTGCGCGGCATGCGAAAGAACAATTAACCAGTCAATCTGTAGCCACTGTAAAGATAGAAGGTTATGAGGCTCTTGAATTAACACGTGAAAATTTTGATCGGTTGATTGAACCCTATGTGAAGAAAACCATCATGGCATGTCGACGTGCATTGCGTGATGCAGGTGTTGAAAAGGATGAGATTTCAGAAGTAGTCATGGTGGGTGGATCAACTCGCGTTCCATTGGTCAGCCAACAAGTAGAAAAGTTTTTTGCAAAAAAACCGCACACTGATATTGATCCGGACCGGGTAGTGGCGATTGGTGCTGCAATACAGGCAGATATTTTGGCAGGTAATAAGCCTGGTGATGAAATGCTGTTGCTGGATGTGATACCGCTGTCTTTAGGGATAGAAACAATGGGTGGCCTGGTTGAGAAAATTGTAAACAGAAATACTTCAATTCCAGTGGCGCGTGCACAGGAATTCACGACCTACAAAGACGGTCAAACCGCGATGCGTGTACATGTGTTGCAGGGTGAGCGTGAACTGGTTTCAGATTGTCGATCTTTAGCGACATTTGACTTAACCGGTTTGCCACCAATGGTTGCCGGTGCCGCAAAAATTAAAGTTACTTTTCAGGTGGATGCAGATGGACTGTTAAGCGTCAGTGCGCAAGAAGTAAATACTGGTGTTTCTGCCAGCATTGAAGTGAAACCATCATATGGGCTGACTGATGCAGAAATAGAAAGCATGCTGAAAGCGTCTATGGATAATGCGCAAGAAGATATGATAGCGCGTAGTTTGCGCGAAGAGCAGGTAGAAGCTGATCGTGTGGTCGAAGCACTGGATTCAGCGCTTGCTAAAGATGGAAATGAATTGCTGAATGAAAAAGAACTGGAAGAAATTACAAGTATGCGTAACGTTTTAATAGACGTAAGAAACTCTGCAACCAGTGCAGAAGAAATAAAAAGTGCGATCAAAAATGTTGAAACAGTTAGTGAAGAATATGTAGCACGCCGGATGAACAATAGTGTGCGTTCAATGATGCAGGGTCGAAAATTAGAAGAATTTGAAAAGTGAAGAATCATTATGCCTAAGTTAATTTTTTTACCTCACGATAAAATTTGTCCCGAAGGCAAAACCATTGAGGTTGAGCCGGGTATAAGTGTATGTGATGCAGCACTTAATAACGGTATCGAAATTGAACATGCGTGTGAGAAGTCGTGTGCATGTACAACTTGTCACGTGCACGTGAGAGAGGGTTTGGATTCTCTTTCTGAAGCAACCGAAATGGAAGAAGATTATCTGGACAAGGCGTGGGGCCTGGACACTGATTCGCGATTAAGCTGTCAGGCAATTGTTGGTGATAGCGACTTAACCATTGAGATTCCAAAATATACAATCAACCTTGTTTCTGAATCACACTAATCTGATTCTCGACTGATAGGAGAGATAGAATGGGCTTAAGATGGACTGATACTCTTGATATTGCAATTGAGCTTGATGAAAAACATGCTGATGTCGATCCTCAATATGTAAGATTTACAGATTTGCATGCCTGGGTATGTGAATTAGCCGATTTTGAGGATGACCCTGAAAAATCCAGCGAACGTATACTGGAAGCCATTCAAATGGCGTGGCTTGACGAAAGAGATTAATACAATAATTCATTGATAACAGGTCTCGAAACATATCCGGGAAGAGACTTTTCTGCTGTAATCAGGACGAGTTGGCCCAATTGGTTACGCTAACCGTTCACACATGGCCAATATCCGAGTAGAATTAATCAATTAGACCTTATTTCTTAACATTAACTTAAACCCTGGGAGATCTAGAAAATGGCAAAGGAGCGCACCTGTTCCATCATTAAACCTGACGCAGTCGCAAAAAATGTGATTGGTGAAATTTACAGTCGATTTGAAAAAGCCGGATTGCAAATTGTGGCAGCTAAAATGCTACAGCTTACAAAGGAGCAGGCCGAAGGGTTTTACGCAGTTCATAAGGAGCGCCCATTTTATAATGATCTTGTCAGTTTCATGACGTCAGGACCTGTCGTCGTTCAGGTGCTGGAAGGTGAAGACGCGATTAAAAAGAATCGTGATGTGATGGGAGCAACGAATCCTGCCGACGCAGCACCTGGTACAATCCGTGCGGACTTTGCGGACAGCATCGATGCAAATGCAGTGCATGGATCAGATGCACCAGAAACAGCAGCCGTGGAAATTGCACATTTCTTTTCTGAAGGTGAGATTTGTCCGCGCTCATAAACAACTCAAATAAATCAGTGAACCTTGTCGGTATTGACAGAGATTCACTGGAGCAATTTTTTGTTGAGCGCGGAGAAAAGAAATTCCGTGCTCAACAGGTATTGCAATGGTTGTATCAACGTGGTGTCACTAATATAAATGACATGACGGATCTGAGTAAGTCCTTACGTGAGCTGTTGCTTGGTAACAGTACAATTACATTTCCTAAAATAGAATCAGAACATTTCTCTGAAGACGGCACCATTAAATGGCTGTTAAGTGTCGGAGAAGATAGCGATGGTAAAACCAATGCTATAGAAGCCGTCTTCATACCAGAAACGACACGCGGAACATTATGTATTTCATCACAAGTGGGCTGTGCACTGGATTGCACATTTTGTGCGACAGCAAGACAGGGATTTAACCGTAACCTCACAGCAGCAGAAATAATTGGCCAGGTGTGGGTAGCAGATCAGCGCCTGCGTTCTCTTTATAGTGATAAACAAATGCTCACCAATGTCGTGTTCATGGGCATGGGCGAGCCGCTGTTAAATTTTAAGAATGTTTTGCCAGTAGTGAAGTTGTTGTTAGATGACTTTGCTTACGGGATGGGTAAGCGCAAAGTCACAGTGAGTACCTCGGGAGTCGTGCCGGTAATTGATGAATTGTCGCAGTCAGTAGATGTAAGTCTGGCTATTTCATTACATGCACCTACCAACGAAGTGAGAAACGAACTGGTCCCGATCAATAGAAAATATCCAATTGAACAGTTGCTGGCAGCATGTCAGCGTTATCTCGCGAATAAAAATCGCAAAGAAAGTGTTACATTTGAATATGTAATGCTGGACGGCGTGAATGACAGTGAAGAGCAGGCCAGACAGCTTGTTAACTTATTAAAAGGTATTCGCGCTAAAATTAATTTAATTCCGTTTAATTCATTTGAGCAATCCGGTTATCAGCGATCCAGTCAGCAGGCGATTGATAAATTCAGTCAGATACTGATGCAAAATAACATTGTTGTGATTACCAGGAGACCGCGTGGAGAAGATATCGCTGCCGCTTGTGGACAGCTGGCAGGTCAGGTAGCAGATCGTGTGCATCGTGGGAATCATTATGCAAAAATGTACGAGCGCTCACTTCTTAGCAGGAGAATAGAAACCGAATGCGTTTAATCGTGTCCATAATTATATGTATGACGCTGATATCCTGCGCGTCACAAACTGTTTCTACCAGTAACAGTGGAGGTAATGGGCGTGTTGAACGAAATCCTGAAGCAGCAAAAATTAATATTCAGCTGGGAGCCAGCTATATTGCCAGTGGTGACTATCAGCTGGCAGATGACAAACTGAAAAAGGCATTTAAGCAGGATCCGAATTCATCTGTGGCTCGCTGGACTTATGCCATTATGCAGGAGAAGCTCGAACAGTTAGACACAGCAGAGGTTTATTACAAGAAAGCGTTGACAATTGATTCCTATGATTCAAGAGGCCAATATAGTTACGCTTCATTTCTATGTCGTCAGAAAAGATATAAAGAGGCCGACAAGCATTTTGCAAAAGCCCTGTCCAACCCCTTGTATAATGCTAAAGAAGGAACCAGCCTGAATGCCGGTGTCTGCGCAATGGAAATACCCGATTATCCGCTGGCTCAGAAATATTTCATGGAAGTGACGCGTTTAAATCCGCGTAATAGAGTGGCATTATACCAGTTAGCCAAATCGCATTTTTTAAATGGTAATTTTGCAGCATCGCAAAGCTATATACGGGATTTTGAGGAGGTTTCGCAACATACAGCTCAATCCCTGCTGCTGGCATATCGCACAGAGCGTGGTTTAGGAAATAGTAGAATTGCTCAAAGCTACGCCAAATTGTTAAAAAATCAATTTCCGGACTCGCAGGAAGCAGAACAATTAGCAAGGTTGAACTAGTGACAGATCAGACCACATCAACATCTACAGAGGCCCCATCGTACTCGGTACGTATCGGAGAAATACTACGCCAGGCACGTGAGTCTGCTTCGTACAGTGTGGCATACGTAGCTGGCCAGACTCATTTACAGGAAGATGTGATTGTTGCTTTGGAAAATGACCAGTTTGATCGGTTACCAAATGATGTTTTCGTAAAAGGCTACATTCGTAGCTATGCAAAATTGCTGGAATTGGATGCGCAGGAATTACTGGAAGCCTATCCCAGTGATCGTGTGTTAGATACGGAAACCGTTACTCCTCAGGTGAAAAAAGCTAAAAAGTTACGCTCATCAGGTGTTGATCCGGTTGTGATATGGAGTTCGGTAACTGTCGTTGTCATCCTGACCGGGTTATTGATGACGTGGTGGGTATATCAGGAAGATTCTGATCCTGTTGAATTAGCTTCGGTGGTTGATCGTTATGATGATGAGCATTTATCCGTATTAAGCGAGGGACAAGAGCAGCAATCACCAGAACAAAAACACAATGTAGTTTTGGGAGGCATTGATCCCGAGCATATTTCTGATGAGCAAAATGCGGTTCCTGAGGTTATCGAAGATAAACAGCTCATTCCTGAGCAACAAGCTCAAGTGGAGCCGACTGTTATTGAATCACCTGTCAGCGGTGGTGAGGTAGACAAGGTACGGATAACTGTTAAATATACTCAGGAAAGCTGGACAGAAATATTTGATGCCAGAAAACGCAGATTGCTTCATGGGTTGATTAAACCCGGTGCAACACGCGTCATCTCGGGACAAGCACCATTCAATGTATTTCTTGGTAATTCGCCGGGTGTTCAGCTTGAAATAAACGGGAAACCATTTGATCACTCTGTCTATATGCGTCGAAACAATACCGCAAGATTTTTAATTGACGATAGCAGTTCCTAATTGCATTTTTATTTTCTTTAGCCGTTCAAAGCATGAGTAAAAATATCCAATCCATTCGCGGGATGCATGATTTTGCCCCCGAAGAAGCGGCTGCTATGCGTATGCTTGAAACCAGGCTGTTAAGCGTGTTGAAAAATTATGCATATCAGGAAATTCGTACTCCAATCGTAGAAAAACTGGAATTATTTAAGCGCTCTATTGGTGAGGTCACTGATATTGTCGAAAAAGAAATGTACGCTTTTGAAGACGGAACAGATCATGCGTGGCTAGGTCTGCGACCTGAAGGAACAGCCAGTGCGGTACGTGCAGGCATTCAAAATGGCTGGTTGCACAATCAGCAGCAGCGATTCTGGTATCTGGGACCATTCTTCAGGCGTGAGCGTCCCCAAAAAGGCCGATATCGTCAATTCCATCAGTTGGGTGTAGAAACTTTTGGCATGGAAGGACCGGATATCGATGTTGAGCTGATCCTGCTTACCCGTTCTCTGTGGCAGATTGTAGGGCTGCCGGCTGAAAATCTGCAGTTACAGCTAAATAGTCTTGGTGACGCTAATGCACGTGCCAGGCATAGGGATCAACTCATTGCATACCTGTCAGATCATAAAGAAGTGCTGGATAAAGACGCGCAAAAACGCCTTCATACCAATCCGCTGAGAGTACTGGATAGTAAAAATCCTGATGTTCAGGCGATCGTGACGAATGCGCCAAAGTTGCTTGATTACCTGGATCAGGAGGCAAGGGATCATTTTGATTCAATGCAACAGAGACTTGATGAGATGGGCGTGGAATATCAGGTAAACCCAACACTGGTAAGAGGGTTGGATTACTACAACCGCACAGTGTTTGAATGGGTGAGTACCGAATTAGGTGCTCAGGGAACGATTTGTGCCGGCGGCAGGTACGATGGTCTGGTAGAGCAGATGGGTGGAAAAGCCACATGTGCTGCAGGGTTTGCAGTTGGTTTAGAACGCTTGTTAAGTCTGGTTGAAAAGCAAATGGCGGATTCAGTGCAGCAGATTGATGCATATTTCGTAGTACTGGGCGATGAAGCCAGCCGTTATGGTTTTCGACTAATCGAGAAAATTAGGCAACAAATTCCTGATTGCGCTATTCAGATGAATTGTGGAGGTGGTAGTATCAAGGCGCAGATGAAGCGTGCAGATCGCTCGGGAGCACGTCTCGCCCTGATTGTTGGTGAAGATGAAGTCAATAATCAGCAAATTGCAGTAAAACACCTTCAGGAACAACAGCCTCAAACAGTGTTGTCTGAAAATGAGTTGCTACAATTACTGAAATTAAAGAATTAAATCATGTTTAGGAGGCTGCGTGGCTGACCACGAGACAGATGACGAACAATTAAGAGCCATCAAGGAATGGTGGAAAGAAAACGGACGCTCAGTGGTTGCTGGTGTTGTGATAGGTATCGGCACGCTAGTTGCCTGGAAGGGATGGAACGTATACCAGGAACAGCAGGCAATTGAGGCTTCTGATCAATTTAATGAAATGCGTAATGGCATACTCGCGCAAAGAATTGACAGCGTCGTAGCTCAGGCGGAGAAACTTAAAACAGATTATTCCTCAACACCCTATGCCTCGTGGGGTGCGTTGCTCGTCGCTAAAGCCAAAGCATCAGAAGGAGACACAGTTGCTGCAATTGAGAATTTACAATGGGTAATCGATAACGGCAGGCAGGATACAGTAATCGCGATTGCCAAGTTGCGTCTGGCGCGGGTTTACATCGCAGCGAGTGAATACCCAAAAGCACAGGCGTTACTGGATCAGACATATCCGCAGGCATATTACTCTTTATTACAGGAGCTGCGTGGTGATCTGTATGCAGAGCGTGGAGACAAACAAGCAGCCCGTAAAGCTTATGATGAAGCTATATCTTCTTCAGAATCAGGTGATGTCGAATACTTGAAAATGAAACGCGACAATCTGGGTGGTTCAGATAAAGCGAATGCCTAAGGCTTAAAGTCAAATGAATAATAAATTCTGTTTAATAAAAGCAACTGTGATATTTGCAGTGACTATGAGCATGTCTGCCTGTAGTTATATTCCCTGGTTTGGTGATGAAGAAGAAGTAGAAATAGAACTTCGTGAACCAGCGGAGTTAAGTGAGCTTGTGTCTGAAGTAACAATTAAACAAAATTGGCAGGTTTCTCTCGGTGGCGATGCAGAGGAGAGATTTATACAATTACAGCCACATGTATTTGATGACAAGATTGCGTTTGCACAAACGGGCGGCAAGGTTGCAGTGTATGAACTGAATAGTGGTCGAGCTGTTGTTTCTGGCAGTGTTGTCGGTCCTGTGTCCGCGGGTGTAGGTGGAAATGCAAAATATTTAGTGACAGGAACGCATGACGGTGTTGTGACTGCGATCAATAGCAAGGATGGCACGCAAGCCTGGTCGACCAATGTTGCGAGTGAAGTGGTTTCAGTTGCCCATGCTGATAATGACCTGGCTATACTGAGAACAAATGATAATCGCATACTTGGCTTGGCAATTAGTACCGGTGAAAAATTATGGGCCGTGACACAAACACCACCAGCGTTAACATTGCGCGGTGCAAGTGTGCCAATAGTTCGTGATGGTGTGATATATGCGGGCATGGATAACGGGAAAGTTATTGCCATCTCAACAGAAAACGGCAACGTCATCTGGGAAGCAAGAGTGTCTGTTCCTTCCGGAAGGAGTGAGTTGGAGCGGCTGGTCGATATAGATGGCCAGATCGCTGCAGACGATAATTTTATCTATGCAGCAAGCTATCATGGGCGCGTGGTCTCGATCAGTCGGGAAAACGGCCGGATAAGATGGGCGCGGGACATGGCGTCTGTTTCTGGAGTATCGATAGATAATGCTCTGGTCTATGTCACGGACAAAGATGATAATGTCTGGGCATTAGAAAAAGAAACGGGAGTGAGTTCGTGGAAGCAGGATAAGTTACTGTATCGTCAGCTTTCGGCGCCGGTAGTTCAGGATAAGGCTGTTCTGGTAGGTGACTCACAGGGCTTTATACATGCATTGTCGAAACAGGATGGACGTATTATCGGACGCGCCAATTTCGGCAAGAAGCCAATTCACACATCTTCAATGTCGACTAATACAGCTGCTTACATTATTGATGTAAGTGGTCGCCTAGCGTCATACTCTGTCGTCTCTGCCAATAAATCTAGAGATAGCAAGAGAAATTAAATAAATAGTTAAATTCGAATCTAATTCGGTTTGCCGGCTATATAAATATGCGCCCTGTCATAGCACTAATAGGCCGACCTAATGTCGGCAAATCTACGTTATTCAATTTCTTGACCAGATCCAGAGATGCGCTGGTGGCTGACTATCCTGGCTTGACCCGAGACAGAAAATACGGGATCTGTGAACGTTATGACAAACCATTTGTATTGATTGATACTGGCGGTATTGTAGAAGATCAGAATGAAATCGAAGTAGGTATGCAGTCGCAAACTGATCGTGCGATAGATGAAGCAGATTTTGTTTTACACCTGGTTGATGCCAGAGATGGCTTGATGCCTGAAGATCACGCTATTGTTGCTATGCTGCGAAAGCGCAATATAGAGTTTGTGCTGGTGGTCAATAAGATTGATGGAGTCGATGCGGATATCGCAGCAGGTGACTTCCACCAGATTGGTGCTCCCAGACTATATCCAATTGCTGCCAAGCAGGGACGTGGTATCGAGTCAATGATTAAAGACCTGTTTAGTGAATTGCCTGATCAGGTTGTAGAGCCAGAAAGTGAAGCTGAAAAAGATACAACAACACGTATTGCGATTATCGGTCGTCCTAATGCGGGCAAATCAACATTAATTAATGCATTGCTCAAAGAAGATCGACTGGTCACTTCGTCACTTCCGGGTACCACGCGTGACAGTGTCAGAATTCCATTTGAATTTAACCGGCATCAGTTTACTCTGATAGATACTGCAGGCGTGCGGCGTAAAAGCAAGGTGCGGGAAGCCGTTGAAAAATACAGTATTGTGCAGACTCTGGATGCAATATCATCCGCGCATGTGGTGATTTGCATGGTTGATGTCACAGAAGGGATGGCTGATCAGGATAGTACATTACTGGAAATAGTTCTTCGAGAAGGTCGCGCGTTAGTATTAGCACTGAATAAAACAGATTGTGCAAGTCAGGATGACTATCATATGCTGAAATATTCGCTAGATACCAAATACCAATATTTATCCTATGTTGAGAAAATAAAAATTTCAGCAGAAAAAAAGGTTGGCCTGAAGAAGCTAATGAATTCAGTGATTGCAGCAAATAACTCTGCTGCCGTCGATTTGTCTACGTCTGAAGCTAACCAGTTACTGGAACAGGCTGTAGAGGCAAATGTGCCACCCCTTGTTAAAGGCAGAAGAATCAAACTGCGATACACTCATCAGGGTGGATCGCATCCTCCAACCTTTGTGATTTATGGCTCGCAAACCAGCAAGCTTCCAAAATCCTATATTCGCTACCTGGAAAATTTTTTCCGCAGCAAGCTAAAACTGGTAGGAACGCCAATTCGCTTTCTGTTGAGAACGCCGGAAAACCCTTACGCCGGGAAATATAATACCTTGACGCCAAGACAGCAGCGCAAGCGCGAAAGAATGATGAGTTTTCACAAGCGCAAATAGCAGTCAAGACAGCTATTCATTACCCTGCTGAAAACTGAATTATTTAAATCAAAAATACCGCTGGTGAAAAAAGACCTGGATATAGCTCCCTTTCATGTGATGGACATTCTCGCGCGCTGCAAAGAGATGGAAGCACAAGGCAGAGATGTCATTCATATGGAAATTGGTGAGCCCGATTTCCCAACGCCACAATCTATTGCGAATGCTGGCATTGCAGCTATTCAAAATCAGCTAACGCAATACACTTCGGCAGCTGGATTGCTTGAGCTGCGTAAATCCATCAGTCAGTATTACGCCAAACGCTTTTCAGTGAATGTATTGCCTGAGCAAATAATTATTACTCCCGGGGCATCGGGTGCATTGCAGTTGACGCTTTCCTATTTGTTGCGAACGCACAAGAAATTAATGATATGTGATCCGACATATCCGTGTAATCGAAATGTGACAAGGTTAATGGGTGCTGATGTAGTGACAGTGCCTGTTGATGCGAATACAGCTTTTCAGCTTAATGCTGATTTGCTGGAAGAACACTGGGATGATGAAATTGCGGCGGTACTGGTTGCGAGTCCATCAAATCCTACTGGCACAATATGCACGCAAAATCAGTTGCTGGAAATGGCAGATTTTCTGGCAACACACAATAAATTTCTTATTGTTGATGAGATCTATCAAGGCCTTACTTATGGCGTAAACAGTGAGACAGTTGCAGGTCTGCGAGACAATATTATTGTACTTAACAGTTTCTCGAAATACTTTGGCATGACTGGCTGGCGTGCAGGCTGGGTTGTTGCGCCCATGGAACATATTAATTCACTGGATATGATTGCACAAAATACCTATCTTGCTACCTCTACAGTCGCGCAGCATGCCGCGCTGGCAGCGTTTAGCGAAGAAACAGGTAAAGTACTTGAGCAGCGTAGAGAAATTTTTGCCGGGCGTAGAGACCTGCTATGTGCTGCACTGGGCAAACTTGGAATAGATGTGCCGGTTATACCTCAAGGGGCATTTTATGTTTATGCGGATATTACAAAATTCAGTAACGATAGTTACCGATTTTGTAGAGAGCTATTGGAGAGTAAAGCAGTGGCAATCACTCCCGGATGTGATTTTGGTGAATACCAGGCTAATCGATATGTGCGATTTGCCTACACTACCAGTAATGAGCGAATAGCAATGGGTATGCACAGGCTGGAAGAGTTTTTGGCAAAGTAGCTTTTAGTAGTCTATATCTGACATGGAATCTACATAGAATGCAGTAGCACCAGCGACAGCCACTGGCATGACGATAAAATTTAAAACAGGGATCATGGTGAATGCACTTGCCAGCGCACCAAAGCTTAGGCAGCGAGTTCGTTGACGTTTAGCAAGTTCTCTTGTCTGCTTGAACAGTATGCCGTGATTACCTAGCGGATAATCTAGATATTCGAGACTCAACATCCATGCAGAAAATAAAAACCAGGCAACCGGCGCAAAAAAATTAATTCCCGGGATTAGAAATAAAATTAACAATGGTAATGAGCGTAACAAAAAATAAAACAGTTTATTGATCTCGCTGCCGACTGTTCGAGGTAACTCTTTTAGTAAATGAGTTATTGTTGACTGGTTCTGTCGTGGAGAATCACCACGTAACTGATGTTCAACTTTTTCAGACAAAAGACCATTGAATGGTGCAGCGACTATATTTGCCAATAAGGCAAATAAATAAAACACAATAAGAAAATAACTTAGTGCAAAGATCGGCCAGAGTATAAATTCTGCCCAGGATAACCAGGCGGGGAGCATTTTTTCCAGAAACTGATCAAACCATTCCATGCCAAACCAGAATCCAAAAGCAAAAATACTGATGTTGATAGTGAGTGGTATGAATACAAATCGTTTTATTCCCCGGCTAAAAATTAATTTGAAGCCACTAAAGAAATAATTCATTCCTCTAAACATATATTCTCATTTTGCAATAATTCGTTTAGGGTAATTGCACTACAGCAGGCGCTTTCCAGCCTGGTTTGAGATATTCCACAACTACCTGCGTGTAAATTCCTCCGCGTACATTCCACTCTGCGGTCAGGCGCATGAAGCGTGGACTGGTTAACGAGGATAATGAATTTAAAATCTGATTTGTTATTGCTTCGTGAAAAGCGGCTGTATCCCGGAACGACACCATGTATAATTTGTAAGACTTCAGTTCAACACATAGCTGGTCGGGTATATACTCTAGGCGTAATTGCGCGAAGTCAGGTTGTCCTGTAAGCGGACAAAGACAAGTAAATTCAGGTGTAGTGATTCGGATGGTATAATCATTTCCTGGCTCAGGATTTTCAAACGTATCCAATATATTGTTGGGTATATTTTTTGACATAGTTTATAGAATCTTTTGATATTGGTTTCTCAACAACTCGTTATAACTAGCTGTAATTTTACTGGATATTAACCTATGCGTCTTCGTAAAGTAAAAATGGCTGGTTTCAAGTCGTTTGTCGACTCTACAGATTTCCTATTCCCTAGTGATATGGTGGGAATTGTGGGGCCGAATGGCTGTGGAAAATCCAATATTGTCGACGCAATCCGCTGGGTGATGGGCGCGAGCTCAAAAAATATACGTGGTGATACTTTAGAAGATGTCATTTTTAAAGGCTCCAGTGGTCGCAAACCGGTTGGCCAGGCCAGCGTGGAACTGGTGTTTGACAATACACAGGGCAAAGTGGGTGGTCAGTATGCTTCGTATAACGAGATAGCAATTCGTCGCCAGGTCGCAAGAGATGGACAGTCCAAATACTTTCTAAATGGCACACATTGCCGGCGTCGGGATATTTCAGATATTTTTCTTGGCACGGGACTGGGCCCTCGCAGCTATGCCATTATTGAACAAGGCACAATTTCCCGACTAATTGATGCTAAACCTGAAGAAATGCGCGCGCATCTTGAAGAAGCAGCAGGGATATCAAAATATAAGGAACGTCGCCGGGAAACTGAAAATAGAATTCGACACACACGCGAGAACCTGGATCGTCTCAACGATCTGATTGAAGAAGTAGCCAAGCAGATCGCCAAGCTAAAACGGCAGGCTTCTGCAGCAGAAAAATACAAGCAATTGAAAGCTGAAGAGCGACGCTCAAACGCAGAATTACTGTTATTGCGCATGCAATCCATGTATGCCGAGCTTGATGATCAACATAAGAATGTCGAACATAAGGAAACCAAGCTTGAAGAAACAATCGCCCAGCTGAGATCGCTTGAAGCTGAGTTAGAACAGTTACGCCAGGAGCACGGTTCAGCAAATGAACTGATGAACAAAGTACAAGGCGAGTATTATCAGGTAGGTGCAGACATTTCCCGACTTGAACAGTCAATTCAGCATGCCACCGAGACAAAGCAGCGTCATGAAAGTGATCTTGAAAAAACCAAATCAAATCTAGACTCATTAATTGCAGAGCTCGCAAAGCAGGACCAGGCACAACAGGAATTTGAGCAGCAAATGCAAACGATGCAAATCGAGCTTGAATCGCTTAGTGAGCAATATGCCGAGGTGGGAGAAGCCGTTTCCAGTGCCGAGACAGCAGAGCTGCTGTGGCGGGAGGCATGGGAAGAACTCATGCATGAGGCTAACGAGCCAAGTCATCAGGTACAGGTACACTCACAACGTATCGAATTCTTGGGCCAGGAAATAAGCAGGTTGCAAGAGCGTCAGCAGCGTTATCAGTCAGAACACAGCGAATTGCTACAAAGTGAGCATGAGTTTGATCTCGAATCAATCCAAAAACGACTGGAATCACGCCAGGAAGCGGTGAGTGATTGTAAACGTATGCTGGATCAGTCCATAGAAAACATTACCCGTTCCCGTGAAAAAATTGAAGAACTGTCTATGCAGCTTGACGATCGTAAAGCTGAGCGTCAGCAGATCAAGAGCGAGCTTACGACTTTGCGGGCACTACAGGATGCAGCGTTAAAGGGTGAGCAGAAGCAGTTGCAGCAGTGGATTATTGATAAAGAATTAAATCAGGCGCCAAGACTTGCTGACCAGATTGAAGTGGAAGCAGGCTGGGAGCGTGCAGTGGAAACTGTATTGGATGGCTATCTGGAAGCGATTTGTACTTCTGACCTCGATCAAATTGCCCTTCAGTTAGAAGACTTGCATGAAGGTGAAGTGATGTTTTTTGAGGCCAACAGTGCTCACGACACACAAGCGTCTTCCAACACACTTGCAAGCAAGATTAAATCAAATCAGGGCATCAGGGCAGAACTGCAAAAAATTCTTGTGGCTGATAATCTCAATCAGGCGTTAGCCATTCGAAAGCAATTGCAGGAAGGCGAATCTGTGATTACTGCTGATGGGTTATGGGTCAGTGTGAACTGGATACGTTATTCAAATGCTGCCAATGCCAATGATGGTGTGTTAAGCAGAAAAGCGGATATTATTGATTTGACTGATCAGTTGAGTCAGCTTGAAGAAGTGATTACTGCTATTGCCGAGCAGCACCAGACTGCACTAGAACAATTATCAGAGCAAGAGCAACAGCGTGAAGATGCGCAACAGGCACATAACCTGGCATTTCAGCAGTATACTGAAATCCAGTCTGAATTCTCCAGGCATCAAGCGGCTATGGAACACTGGCAACATCGCGACACACAGTTACGCAATTCTTTAGAGGAGCTGACTGTTCAGTTAAATGATTATATTAGCCAGAAGCAGGCAGCGACAGATAGTTATGAAGTTGCAAAAGTTAATTTAAATTCTTTGCAGGTACGTAAAGACCAGTTGCTTGAGCGTAAAGAAGAAGTTGTATTTGAATTCACCGAGCGTAAAGAACAAGCGAGTCAGCTACAGGAGCGAAGACATTCACTTCAGCTGGAAATTGAAGCATTACGCACACGTTCAGCCACATCCAAATCCATATTCAGTCGTCTGCAAATGGAACAGTCCGAAGGAAATCTTCGGCTGGAACATCTGGCTGAAGCAATTGCAGAAAGTGATCAGCCAATACAGGAATATTCCGCGACGTTAAAAGACAAATTGCAAAACAGGCTTCTGGTCGAACAGAAACTCGGCGAATCAAGATCCAGTTTGGAAAATGTCGAGACGGCTATTCGGGAAAAAGATGAACAGCGTGTGGTTGTTGATAATAAAATCACTGAACAAAGAGAACAGCTGAACCAGCAGCGTATGAAGTGGCAGGAAACTAAAGTACGTGTGCAGACAATTAAAGAACAGCTGGACAGGTTTGACTGGACAGTAGAAGAGCTGACCAGCGAGTTGGCTGAAGATGCTTCACTGGATCGCTGGGAAACACTGGTTGCTGAGATTGAAGAGAAAATTAAGCGTCTTGGCTCTATAAACCTGGCCGCGATCGATGAATATAAAGAGCAAAGTGAGCGTAAGGAATATCTTGACTCGCAAAATGAAGATCTTACAAAAGCGCTGGAAACACTGGAAACGGCAATTCGCAAAATCGATAAGGAAACCAAAGAACGTTTCAAAGACACGTTCGATCTGGTTAATTCGCATATGCAAAGCATGTATCCACGCTTGTTCCCGGGAGGCAAGGCTTACCTTGAGATGACCGGTGATGACCTGCTTACTGCAGGCGTGACGATTATGGCAAGACCGCCAGGTAAGCGTGTGTCTTCAATTCAGTTGCTCTCGGGTGGTGAAAAAGCATTAACGGCTGTCGCACTGGTGCTGGCTATATTTGAATTAAATCCTGCCCCTTTCTGTCTGCTCGACGAGGTTGATGCGCCTCTGGATGATGCCAACGTTGGGAGATTCTGTGACCTTATTAAAGATATGAGCAAACATGTACAGTTTGTATTCATCACTCATAATAAGAGTACTATGAGTTACGCTGACCACATGCTGGGCGTCACTATGAATGAACCTGGCGTGTCCAGACTGGTCTCAGTAGACATAGAAGAAGCAGTTAAACTTGCGACGGCCTGATAATGCCTCGCCAATCTAATATAGGTAGGTAATATGATATCTGCTTTTGAATTACGCATTGCGCTTGCGATTCTGGCGGCAGTAATAATTGCAGCTATTTATGTATGGTATCGTGCCAATACTAAAGACAGGCAAATTGATGAGTTAAGTGCGAACGATCTCGACTTGACTGATGAGTTTGGCGATATTCCTACTATGGCCCAGGTCGACGACGCATTGGGCTTGCCGGATGACCTGCGCTCCGAGTTTCAGGGTGTCAGCAAGGAGCTGCGTGAGGAAACCATTTCCAAAAGAGTACAGGATGCTCAGCGCACTCGTGCTGAAGCTGTCAAAAAATCCTCTATCGAACGCGCAGCGATGGATAAATCCAGTAAAGAAATGCTGGTGATTTTTCATGTGGTCGCCAGAGAAGCAGAAGTATTCACCGGTCCAATGATTGTTCGAATGATGTCAGATCTCGATCTCGAACATGGTGATATGGGAGTATTCCACTACAATATCGAAAGACTGGGTAAAAAGCATAGTGTTTACTGCGTTGCTAACATGTTAAATCCCGGCACATTTGATTTGCAGACTATGGATACTTTTGAGACGCGGGGCCTAACGATGATATTGCAGTTGCCAGGGCCGGAAAAAGAGCTGAAATCGTTCAATATTATGGTTGAACACGCACAGAGACTGGCAGCATTTTTAAATGGTGATTTGCTCGATGAAAATCATAATCCACTCACGCGGCAGTCAATCTCAGTGTATAAGGAACAGGTGCAGTTATTTGGTTTGCGGGCAACCAGGCAGAGTGTTACTGCATAAACAGCGCAGATCTTATTATCATATTCGTTAGCGACTGCCCTGAATGATGTCGGATTCAAAAAAAATTGACAGTCTGCGTTCGCAGATACGCAAATACGACTATTCATATTACGTGCAGGATGATCCCACCGTTCCGGATGCTGAATATGATCGCCTGATGCGCGAACTTATTGAGCTGGAAACCCGATCGCCTGAGCTCATTACTCCAGATTCACCAACCCAGCGAGTTTCAGGCTCTCCACTCGATTCATTTAAACAGGTAAAGCATGCGGTACCTATGTTGTCGCTGAGTAATGTGTTTAGTCTGGAGGAGCTTGAAGCATTTGATAAGCGAATAAAGGGTAGACTGGATAGCAGTCAGGAGATTGAATATAACGCTGAACCAAAGCTGGATGGACTTGCAGTAAGTTTGCGCTATGAGAATGGTTTGTTAATACAGGCAGCGACGCGTGGTGATGGCAATACCGGTGAAGACATTACAGACAATGTCCGTACAATTCGTTCAGTACCCTTGAGACTGGAAGGGAAAGACATTCCTGAACAGCTGGAAGTGAGAGGTGAAGTGTATATTTCTAAAAAAGGCTTTGCTCAATTGAATGAATATGCGCGTAATAACAGTCAAAAAGAATTCGTTAATCCACGTAATGCTGCAGCGGGCAGTTTGCGACAACTGGACGCAAGATTGACTGCGCAACGTCCGCTGGAAATGTTTTGCTACGGTGTGGGCCTGGTTGAAGGTGGAGATTTGCCCGGTAACCATCATGCCATGCTTAAAAAATTACAGGAGTGGGGTTTGCGTGTATGCCCTTTGATTGAAGTGGTCAAAGGTGTTCAGGGCTGCTGGAAATTTTATGAGAAGATAAATAAATTACGCGAACAGCTTGAGTATGAGATTGATGGCATAGTATATAAAGTAAACCTGAAGCAATTTCAGGAAGAGCTTGGGTTTGTATCACGTGCGCCACGTTGGGCGACTGCGCACAAATTCCCCGCTCAGGAAGAGATCACTATTGTGAATGGTGTTGAGTTTCAGGTTGGTCGTACAGGGGCAATTACCCCGGTGGCAAAACTTGAACCCGTGTTTGTTGGTGGCGTGACTGTAAGTAATGCTACGTTACACAACATGGACGAAGTTGAACGTAAAGATGTTCGTATAGGTGACACGGTCATTATCCGCAGAGCCGGAGATGTGATTCCGGAAGTGGTTAAAGTTGTTCCGGAACGTCGACGTAAAGGCGCACGTAAAATCAAACTTCCCAAAAAATGCCCACAATGCGCAAACGAAATAGTTCGCCTTGAAGGTGAGGCAGTGGTGCGTTGCTTGGCTGGATTCTCGTGTCCTGCGCAACGCAAAGGTGCATTGAAGCATTATGCATCACGCAATGCTATGGATATTGAAGGCCTGGGAGACAAGCTGGTTGACCAGCTGGTTGAAGCGCATCTGGTTGAGGATTTGTCTGACCTGTATCGACTGGATGAAGAAACGTTAAGTAATCTTGATCGTATGGGTAAAAAATCTGCACAAAATGTCCTGCAGGCTATAGAAAAAAGCAAACAAGCAGATTTCGCAAGATTTTTATACGGATTGGGTATTCGGGAAGTCGGTGAGGCTACCGCACGTGTATTGACTGATTATTTTGACCATAACCTGGATAAGCTTATGATGGCGGATGCGGATGCTCTGCAGCAGGTACCGGACGTCGGTCCTGTGGTGGCTGATCATATCGTTCAATACTTTTCTAATGAGGCAAATAAGAAGTTAATTCACACGCTCTGCGATGAAATCGGGATTCGCTGGGCAGCGCCAGAGTCAAGTGGTACCGATTCAAAAGGCGTTTTATCTGGAAATACTTATGTTTTAACCGGCACACTTGCTAGTATGACGCGAGATCAGGCTGCCCAGGCTATCCGTGCCAAAGGCGGCAAAGTAGTATCAAGTATATCTAAAAATACTACGGCACTTGTGGCGGGCGAGAAGGCTGGCTCCAAGTTACAAAAAGCAGAAAAATTAGCAGTGCCAGTGTTAAGCGAACAGGATCTAATAACGCTAGTTAATGTGGAGTAAAAAGAAATAAAATGTCTTCTATAGAGCGAAGAGCTTACCTGAGATATAACGTTTCGGTTCCAGTAACTTTGGTGGATCAGAAAGGGACAAGATTTAACGTTACTACAAAAGATATTTCTCTGGGTGGTATGCGAATTGAGTGTGAGTCGGCACAGTTAGCAAAACTACTGCCCGAAGGTATACAAACCGCACCAGGTGACCTGGTGATTATGACAGCTGAATTTAATAATTCTAAAACTGATGAATCAATTAGTCTCATAAGTCATGCATTAGGTGTGCTAAGGCTGGCAGAAAGCCAGTTTTCAGTCCGTTTCACATTTGTGGATATTGATGAAGTGCAGCAGGATCAGCTCCAACGATTATTGAATAAATAACTGGTCTTTAACCCCTTAAGTCAATCGTAAAAAATTCTGCATGGCAAATATCCATTCAACTGCGATAGTTTCTAATTCAGCAGAGTTGGCTGATGATGTCGAAATAGGCCCATATTCGATCGTGCATGCGAACGTGCATATAGGTACGGGAACCACCATAGGGTCGCACAGTATTATTCATTCTTACGTGAAAATGGGCGAACGCAATACGGTGGCTGATCATGTTGTGCTTGGTGGTGCGCCGCAGGATGTTTCATATCATGGTGAAGAAACATGGCTTGAAATCGGGGATGAAAATATTTTCCGAGAATTCTGCTCGGTGCATCGCGCCAATAACGATCAGGAGATTACCAGTATAGGTAATAACTGTTATCTGATGTGTAACACCCATATTGGTCACAATTGTCTGCTCGGAGACGGAGTAATTATTACTGCCTATGCTGCACTTAGTGGCCACGTGGAAGTGGGTAATAAAGCCATTATCGGTGGTAACTCTGGCATTCATCAGTTTTGTCGAATAGGGGCTTATGCAATGATAAGTGGATTCACGCCTGTGACAAAAGACGTATTGCCATTTTGTCTGCTAGGGCGGAATCCAGTCGTGCATTACAAATTAAATACCATAGGCTTACGCAGAGCAGGCATCACTGGTGAAAGTTATAAAGCACTCGAAAAAAGAATTCGCCAAATACGAAAAGGTGATAATAAAAATTATCCTGCAACAACTAAAGAGCTGGCGCTGTTGGAAGACTGGCTGGCAGCACCATCCAGGCGTGGTATTTATAAATTTCTAAGTTAATCAAATGAAATATATTATTGAGCACTACATTCGCATGGCGCTGTTGAGAGCAAGGCCGCAGGATTGTCCCTCTTCTTATACATTTCAGATGATATTAATAAGCCTTTATCTTGGGCTGTCTATATTGAATGCACTTGCCATCTACGGATTTACAAGAGGCGCTATACATGGCGTAGTAGATTTAATTTTATTATATGTATTCACCCGGCTTATTTTGAGAGCAAATAAGGAGCGTGTTGATCAAACCTTTAATGCATTCCTTGGCGTTGGAATACTGATTGGCTTATTGCATACGATATGTTCGTACATGTTTATCATTGACCAAAATACCCAGCAAATTCCGGATTTTGGAAAAATTTTGTTTTTCCTTATTTTCATCTGGATAATCATTGCGTATGGACACATTGTAAAACACGCGGCTGAATTAAATCTGGCCTCCGGGATATCGATTAGTCTTGGCTATACGCTGATTAATGCCATGATACTTCTTTCAATTTCAGAAATGATAAAGGTATAAAATGCATATTCACTTTCTGGGTGTATGTGGAACATTTATGGGCGGATTGGCGCTGATAGCCAAGCAAATGGGTTATCAGGTGACAGGGTCTGATGAAGGTGTATATCCTCCCATGAGTACACAGCTGGAAGCAGCAGGAATTGATTTGATCGAGGGCTTTGAGGCATCTCAATTAGATATACGCCCTGACCAGGTTGTTGTTGGAAACGTGATGACACGAGGTCATCCCGTTGTTGAAAGGATGCTAAGCGAACAGTGGCCAATGATTTCCGGGCCGGAATGGCTAAGTAAACATTTGCTGCAAAGTCGATGGGTGCTTGCAGTGTCTGGCACGCATGGAAAAACAACCACTGCCAGTATGCTTGCATGGATACTGGAACATGCGGGATTGCAACCCGGTTTCCTGATAGGTGGTGTACCACATAATTTTGGTGTGTCAGCGCGAGTGGGTAGCAAGCCGTTTTTTGTCATTGAAGCTGATGAATATGACACAGCATTTTTTGATAAGCGTTCCAAATTTGTCCACTATCAACCGCGCACATTTGTTATCAATAATATTGAATTCGATCATGCAGATATATTTAGAGATCTTCAGGATGTGCAAAAGCAGTTTCATCATGCAATAAAAATTCTGCCTCAGCTCGGTAAATTGATTTTCAATGGGGATGATAAAAATGTGCAGCAAGTGCTAGCGCATGGCTTGTGGTCGGAAAGTGAATCTTTCGGTGTTAAAGCATCTCGCTACTGGCACCTGAAAAATCTGAACAATAAGAAGAATTCGTATCAATTTACTGTTCGGAAAGGTAAAAAATATGAAGGCCGGTTGTCATTGATTGGTGAGCATAATGCACTGAATGCGATTGCTGCGATTGCCGCTGCGAGACATGCAGGCGTCGCTGTGGAGCAATCGTTGAAGGCCCTGGCTAATTTTAACGGGGTTAAACGGCGTCTGGAAAATAGGGGTGTATACGATGGAGTTACTATCTATGATGACTTTGCACATCACCCCACTGAGATCAAATGCACTCTGGAAGCATTTAAGCAGCAATATGACAAGCAACGCATGATTGTGGTGTTTGAGCCTCGCTCCAATACTATGCAAATGGGTGTCCATGCACATCACCTAAAGGAAGCTCTGTCCTCGGCGACGGAACTGTGTATTTATGATGGTGGTGAGCTGAGTTGGTCTGTTGAACAGGTCCTGTCTGGTTTGCATAACAATATATTCACTGATATAGAACGTTTGGTCGAATATTTGCTGTCAATCTTGCAGCCTCAGGATAATGTACTTATCCTGAGTAATGGTGGTTTTGGCGGTGTATGTGAAAAACTTGTTGCAGGCTTGAACCAGCGTTTAAATCATTAATGCATAAGTGAAGGAAATTCATTGCTTGAAAGGCGTCAACGCAGAAGAAGAAGCTTAAGTTCTACTGGAAAAATTGGAAAATTTTCTTTAGAAGATGCGCTACGTACTCAGCCGACACGCGCATTGTATTGTTCGTACGATCCATTCCTGGACCGCAAGGTCGCAATTAAAATTATTCAGTTGTTTGATCCCAATGGGGATGAGGACTTGTCTGCTAACGAATCATTTTATACAGAAGCTCAGGCAATAGGAAGATTGCAGCATCAAAATATTGTCTCGGTATATGATGCTGGCGTAGGTGACTACGAAGGCTATATTGTAATGGAGTATGTCCAGGGCAGGAGTTTACTGGAGTGGTTGAAGCAGGAAACAACGCTGCCTGTTGCTAAGGCATTAAAAATAACGGCACAGATTTGTCAGGCACTAGATTATGCGCACAGTAAAAATATAATTCATCGGGATATCAAACCAGGCAATATAATGATTGACCAAAGTGAGCATGTCAAAGTGGTTGATTTTGGTATATCCATACTCAATTCAAGTGAAGGTCATAATTCTGGATTGATGGGAACTCCGTCTTACATGGCACCAGAGTTGATAGATGGTGCGTTACCCAGTCAGTCGAGCGATTTATTTTCAGTTGCAGTATTGCTGTATGAAATGGTCACGGGGTATTTGCCTTTCTCGGGAAGTGATGCGCATGCTGTGCTGTACAAGATTGTTAACTGTGAGCCTGAAGAAATAGAAAATATACAACCCGATTCTCTTCAATCATTGCTTAGAAAGGCGCTGGCTAAACAGCCTGAAAACAGATTCAATTCAGTATCCGAGTTTGAGAGAGAGTTACATGTCGTGGCTGAGCAAATCAGTGCAAGTGAATTTGACGCTAAAAGTATGGATACGGAACAGTTAAAACAATTGGAGATATTTGAGGATTGTAATCTGGAAATACTTCATGATCTGGCAAACTGTCTGGAAATTTCTTCTGTGAATAGTAGTGAAATTATTTTCACAGAATGTTTGCTGGATGAATATTTATGCCTTCTTGAAGGTAAAGCGTTATTGCTCGCTGAAGATAATCACTATCGTGTTAATGCAGGCCAGTGGTTATCTGAAAGTATATTGTCTAAACAGTTCGATAAGTGTAGTTGCCAGGCGTTGGTGAACTCTCGAGTATTGCGTGTATCAAAATCCAATATATTGGAGAGCTCAATGGCTACACAGGCATATTTCTTCCGGTTTATGCTGGATAGGATTTATCTTCTGTAAGTAATTATGCGTCTTCCATTATTTCCATTAAATTCAGTCATCTTCCCGGGAGGAGTTTTACCTCTTAGAATATTCGAGTCGCGTTATCTGGATATGGTGAAAGACTGCTCGCGTAATCAAAGTGAGTTTGTTGTTTGTCTGATAAAAGATGGCAGAGAAGTTGGTAATGCGGCAAAACATCAGAATGTAGGTACATCATGTCGTATTATTGATTGGGAGACATTGCCTGATGGGCTGCTGGGCGTGACAGCACAGGGGCAGGCAAGAGTGGAAATAAAAACCACACAGGTGCAGGCAAATCAGCTGATTGTTGCAGATGTGGAATATCTGACAGAAGATGACGATGTAAAGCTTCCTCGCCAGTTTGAAGAATGGGCGCATTTAATATCTGTCATCATTAAAGAATTAGGTGAGCCGTTCAGTCTTCAAAGCCAGGATCTGCGTAGTGCCCACTGGGTTGCTGCACGACTGACAGAATATTTGCCATTTGAATTGAAGCAAAAACAACGTATTCTTGAGATAGATCATCCATTGGTGCGTTTAGAGAATTTACAAGATGTGTTGAAGAATATTGAATACTATTATTCGCATGGAAATTTTAATAACTAGGAGACATTATGGCCACGCTGGAACTTACTACCGATAATTTTAATAACACAATTCAGGAGAATAATATTGTCATTATTGATTTCTGGGCAGAATGGTGTGGGCCATGTAAATCTTTTGCGCCTACATTTGAAATGGCGTCTGAAAATCATGCTGACGTTGTCTTTGGCAAAGTGAATACCGAGGAGCAGACTGATCTGGGGCAGGCATGTCAGATTCGTTCTATCCCAACACTTATGGTTTTCAGGGAACAAATATTATTGTTTAATCAGGCAGGTGCACTAGCGCCAGCGCAATTGGAAGATGTTATTGAAAAAGTCAAAGAGCTTGATATGGACCAAGTACGGGCATCAATTGAATCTGAAGAGAACAAAGAAAACGCATAAGGCTACATCAGGCTTCATAACCGAGTATAAATTCAATGCCGGCAACATATACATTTAAATATATTGTTCAGTTGGCATTGCAGCATCGACGGTCACTGATTGCAGCAAATATTATTGCCATATTTGCGGTGCTGGCCAGTGTGCCAATCCCATTACTTATTCCGTTGCTGGTTGATGAGATATTACTGGGTCAACCGGGTAAAGTGGTTGCAGCATTTGAATGGTTATCATCATCTTCTGACCATGATCCGGTTTTCTATATTACAAGTATTTTAATTGTCACTGTAATTCTTAGAGTAACGTCGGTGTTACTAAATCTGTGGCAGACGAATAAATTTGTTGGTGTCTCTAAAGGTGTTATATATAAAATACGTTCGCAATTACTGACAAGATTGCAGTCGATTGCCATGTCTGAGTACGAGACGGTAGGCAGTGGTACGGTTTCATCCCTGTTTGTGACAGATCTGAATACCGTTGATACTTTTGCGGGTGAAACAGTTAGTAAAGTAATTGTCTCGGCTTTAACAATCATTGGTGTTGCTGCCATACTGATTTGGCTTCACTGGCAATTGGCACTATTCATACTGCTAATGAATCCGGTAGTGATTTACTTCACTATGGTGATGGGGAAACGTGTAAAGCATTTAAAGAAGAACGAGAATAAAGCCTTTGAAATATTCCAGCAGGCGCTGACCGAAACGCTGGACGGTATTCAACAGATTAGAGCAAGTAACCGTGAGAAGTTTTACTTGTCCCGTGTGGATAAGCTGGCGGCAAAAGTTCGCGACCACTCTGCTGCATACTCCTGGAGAAGTGATGCAGCCAGCCGCCTCTCATTTGTTATATTCCTGATCGGGTTTGATATTTTTCGTGCTGTTGGCATGTTAATGGTGTTATTTGCCGGTCTGTCAATTGGTGAAATGATCGCAGTCTTTGGTTATCTGTGGTTCATGATGGGGCCGGTACAGGATGTGTTAAATATTCAGTACTCATACTACAGTGCCAAAGCTGCATTAGGTCGAATTAACGAATTGATGTATTTGCCTAATGAGCCTGTTTATGAGCATGAACAAAATCCATTCCTGAATCAAAAGGGGATGGCAGTCGATATAGAAGGCATTAAGTTTGCCTATGGTGATGGGCCCTATGTGCTTAATGGCGTCAATTTATCTATAGCAGCAGGTGAGAAAGTGGCTCTGGTAGGGGCAAGTGGTGGAGGTAAATCTACACTGGTTCAGGTGCTGCTGGGTTTATATCCGCCGTTATTTGGCGACATTAAGTTTAATGGCGTGTCAGTGAAAAAAATCGGGATGGAAGTTGTGCGTGAACATGTTGCTTGCGTGCTGCAACACCCCGCACTTTTTAACGATACGCTGCGTATGAATTTAACCCTGGGCAGGGAAGTGTCAGATGAAAAACTATGGGAAGTGCTAGAAGTAGCCCAGATACGTGAAGTCGTTGAACAAATGCCACGTGGTCTGGATAGCCTGATTGGTATGGACGGTATCAGGCTATCTGGCGGGCAGCGCCAACGCATTGCTATTGCGCGCATGGCACTTACTAATCCTAATGTGGTAATACTTGATGAAGCCACGTCGGCCCTGGATGCAGATACTGAAGCTCGTGTACATGATTCTCTGCAATCATTTTTGCAGAACAGGACGACTATTATTGTTGCCCATAGACTAAGTGCCGTGAAGCAGGCCGATAGGGTATTTGTCTTTGATGATGGAAAAATCAGTGAACATGGGAGCCATGAAGAATTGCTCGGATCAAATGGTCTGTACACGAAATTATACGGCCGACAGCAAACTGGCTAAGCCTGTCTGCCAGTCTGTTCGATAAATATAAGTTAGTGTATAAAATGCTACTGCTATTCCATTATTGAGTTATATATATGCACACAGGTCAACCCGCTATATTTCTGGATATTCCTGCACGTTCGCGCTATTTAACGTTTGTCATCAAAAAACCTGATGAACTAAAAAATGTGCTGACATCACTGTCGCATATGGTTGATGGGACGAATGTGGTTATGGGAATTGGCATCAAAGTAGCGACCACAATGCAAAAAGAGGTTCCCGGGTTACAACTGTTCCCTGAGCTGAGTAAAGCACCCGTACCAATCACTGCAACAGTCGGCGATTTGTGGTTTTGGCTGCGCGGTGATGACTTGGGTGAACTGCTTCATCGCGGACGAGCCATTGAGGTAATAGCCAGACCCGCATTTGAACTGGTTAATGCAGTTGATGGATTCAAATATGGCAATGGACTGGATCTGACTGGTTACGAAGATGGTACAGAAAACCCTAAAGGTGAATTAGCACAACAGGCCTGCCTGATGTCGGGCGAAAGCAATAAAATGGATGGCTCCAGCTTTGTAGCTGTGCAGCAATGGTTGCACGACCTTAATCACTTTGAGGAACTGCCAGAACAGCAACAGGACCATGTTTTTGGCAGAAGCAAATCGACCAATGAAGAACTCGTCGATGCGCCTGAAAGTGCTCATGTCAAAAGAGTCGAACAAGAAGATTTTGATCCACCAGCATTTGTAATCAGGCGTTCTACACCATGGATTGAGAATCAGCAATCAGGACTGATGTTTGTCTCATTTAGCCATTCATTTGATGCATTTGAAATGCAGTTAAGGAGAATGGTGGGCCTGGATGACAACATAACAGATGCATTATTTACATTCTCAAGGCCGTTAACCGGAAATTATTACTGGTGTCCGCCGATTGGTAAGGAGGGGCTGGATTTGGCCCAGTTAATGAGCTAATTCGAATGCCCTAGGTAATATTCTGTATAAATAGGGAATAGTGCTTGCAATCATAAATGAGAACGATTATCATTCGTATATCGGTAATTAAACTCGTATGATCAGGAGCTACTATGTCAACTCAGCTTTCACATCACCATAATCGACAAAACCAGTCAAATTCTACGGTTTCTGTCGCAAGCCTGCTCAAAGGCAAGCGTTACGCATGGATAAGTCATGCAGGTGAAACATACCTATTGCAATTGACCAAATCGAATAAGTTATTACTGACCAAATAAAAAGAGATAATCAATAAATCAAGGTTCCTTCAGCTTTAAGTGGCACTGACTCCGCCGCTTAAAATAAGGTACTCAAGCCAGGGCCTGTCACTTCTGTATAAGCGTACATGAGTGGGTGACCTCCTCATGGGCCAGTAGCCAGAGTATTTTTTTATTATATTGCAATCATATTGAATTCAGTTTCGTCTATGGGGTGAGAGCGTATGCAAAATATAGCATGCGTCACGAATAACTAGTCCTGGAGTATGAAAATGAATAAAAATATCGTTATTGATTCCGCAATTGCAACTATCCTGTCAGTGGGCATGTTTGCAGCCACTCAAGCACAAGCAGTACCAGATCAACCAACAGAATGGGAGAAATGTGCAGGTATTGCGAAGGCTGGTAAAAATGACTGTGGAGCACTCGATGGCAAGCACGGTTGTGCTGGTCAATCCACAGTTGATAATGCAGATACTGAATGGGTTTATGTCCCCGGTGGAACATGCGCAAAAATAACAGGTGGGGTTGTTGCAAAAGTAAAGCCTGCCAAGTAACCAGGTTATTTTGGTTTTATTAGTATGTGTAGTTATGAAGATTATCTCCAAAAGGACTTGGAGGAAAACAATGTATGCATAATGTCACGCTAGCTGGGTTACAAAGAGAATTTTGTGCGGCATTGACTGCTTCAGATAATGCAGTACATACATTCATATGCAAGGATGGCAATTTAAATCCATCGGATAGAATAGAGATTTACCGTAAAAATGTAACATCAGCGCATGTTTCAGTGCTGATGAGCGTGTATCCAGTCTGTGAAATGATATTGGGTAGTGATTATTTTAAGCTGGTAGCAAAAAAATATTTCAGGGAAAATCCATCATGCAGTGCTGATTTAAATGAATATGGCGACAAGTTTCCTGACTTTCTTCAGCAATTAACTGAACAGAGAACCGAGTTAACTGATTTTAACTATCTTGCTGATCTGGCCCAGTTGGAATGGAAGATTCAAGAAGTATATTTTTCAGCAGATAATGTGGAATTGAATATGGCTGAATTAAAAAATACTTGCCTGAAACAGGGTAAAGACTTGAGCTTATTTTTGCAGCCAGGTGTCGATATAGTCGACTCTGAATATCCTATAGCCGAATTGTGGGAAATGCATCAACGTGACAATACAGAACAGGTGATTGATGTTGACGGCGAGCATGAATACCTATGTATTTACAGAAATGTTTATCAGGTATTGTTAAAAAAAATAGATGCAGATTTATTTAACTTGATGGCTGCTATACAAGAGGGAAAAACACTGGCTGACATCGCTGGGCTGTTCGCAGAAAGTGATAAACTGACTATTGCGCTTGAGAAATTAATTGAATATGAATGGCTTAGGCATTGAGTATGTTAGATGCCGAACAGCTAAACTGCCTATATCGTTATTGTTTTTCCTTGACTGGCGAAAAACATGAGTCCTACGATCTACTGCAATCTGGCATTGAGAAATATATAAAAGCCGATATCAGTAGTGTTGATAATAAACTTGCATATATAAAAAAAATCATTCGCAATCATTATCTTGATGAGTGCAGGAAGAATTCAAAGATTAAAATGGAGCAATATGACGAAACTGTCACCCACGTTGACATGAATACCAATTCACTGGAAAACATTGTTGCGACACAATATCAGGTTGAAGCGGTATGGAAAAAATTAACGGTGGCGGAACGAGAGATTATGTACTTTTGGGCGGTAGAGGGATACACAACAGATGAGTTGGCAAAATTTTTAGATGTGCCTCGAGGCACGCTGCTGTCTAGAATACATCGTTTACGAAAGCGGCTGGAGCAGCAGTTTGATGAGTCTAACAGAGATGTAGCACCATGAAGCAAAAGCTAAAAAAAACTGTTAATGATTTTGTCGAATCACAGCAGCTAAACCACAAGCAGCTTCAGGAGTTGACAAAAATTCTTAATTCCAGGCAGGAAAATAATAAATGGACTGATTCGATTCGGATGGGTGCAGTTGCAGTAGTCTTTTTGCTGGTGATGGTGCTGGGAATATTCTGGAGTATTTGGGAGCATAATCATGCGGATGTGTCTCAACTTATTGCTGAAGAAGTTTCCTATAATCACCTGAAGATGAAACCTATGGAAGTTGCGAGTACTTCGCTAAACGATATGCGTGACTACTTTAACGAGCTGGATTTTTCATTAAGTCAATCCCAATTTGTCATCAATAATAATCTGCAGCTTGTTGGTGGGCGTTATTGTTCTATCCAGGGCGAAACGGCAGCACAATTACGTATGAAGGATGCCCTGACCGGGAATATTCAAATTGTTTATCAGGCGCCGTACAACAAAGAGCTATTTCGTGAACTGCCAAATCTGCAGGAAGGTCAGGAACCGGTACGTCACTTTGTGAATGGTATTGGTGTAGATATATGGGTGGAAAAAGGTATTTTATTTGCTCGCTCTTTTGATCAATAAATATTTACAGGGAAGCAAACGCTACTGCCGCTTTGGTTAATGTAACATTGATATCATCAAGCGTATGTGCAGCAGAAACAAATCCAGCTTCATATGCTGAAGGCGCCAGGTAAACACCGTGATCCAGCATGGTTTGAAAAAACTGATTGAAATGATCCAGATTGCAGTTAGACACCTGCTCAAACGTAGTGACTTTTTTCTCGTGGGTAAAGAAGAAGCCAAACATTCCGCCTGCACAATTTACGCTAAGAGGAATGCCCTGTTCATCGGCGCGCATGACTAAACCCTGTGCCAGTTGTTTGGTCTTTCTTGTCAGTTCTTCATAGAAGCCTTCCTGCTGAATCAGGTTTAACGTAACAATACCAGCAGTCATGGCGATTGGATTACCAGATAAAGTACCTGCCTGGTAAACTGGCCCATTCGGAGCTAAATGATCCATGACTTTTTTAGCTCCGCCAAACGCGCCAACAGGCATACCCCCGCCAATTATTTTGCCTAGCGTTGTCAGGTCTGGTGTCACATTGAAATATTCCTGCGCTCCGCCTAAGGCGACGCGAAAACCTGTCATGACTTCATCAAAAATGAGTAAACTTTCATATCGCTGGGTTATGCTGCGCAAGCCTTGCAGAAACCCTTCTACCGGTAATACACAATTCATGTTGCCGGCAACAGGTTCTACAATGATGCAGGCGATTTGATCGCCACATTCATTAAATAATTTTTCCACAGCGTCAAGATCATTGAATGGCAGCGTTAATGTATGTGCAGCAAGATCTGCAGGTACGCCCGGTGAGCTGGGTGTGCCGAAAGTCAATGCCCCTGAGCCTGCTTTAACCAGAAGTGAGTCGGCATGGCCGTGGTAACAGCCTTCAAATTTCAGAATTTTATCGCGGCCGGTGTATCCACGGGCTAAACGTATTGCACTCATTGTCGCCTCGGTGCCAGAACTGACCATACGTACCTGCTCAATTGAAGGAACAAGTTCGCAGACCAGTTTTGCCATTTCAGTTTCCAATATTGTGGGAGCACCAAAGCTCAGGCCATCCGTTGCCGCTTCCTGTACAGCTGTGATTACAGCTGGATGTGCATGGCCCAGTATCATTGGCCCCCAGGAGCCGACATAATCAATGTATTGCTTGTCATTGGTGTTATAGACATAAGCACCTGAAGCGCGATTAATATAGACAGGATTACCGCCGACAGCGTTGAATGCTCTCACAGGAGAATTGACGCCTCCTGGTATATATTTTTGAGCTTCTTCAAATAACGTCTGCATTGATTCCATGTTCTGTATCCTTAACTTCAATATGTGTGAATTGGGCCAGCAAAATTAGCGTGGCATTATAACCTGATGGCTGAGTTTATTCGCGGCTGCCATCGGATCACGTGCATTAAATACAGAATGAGTCGCAGCAATTAGCTGAGCCCCCGCCCTGAGTACATGACGACTGTTTTTGCTTGTAATGCCACCAATAGCACAAACAGGAATATTCAACAGACTGCGTGCTCTGGATATCACTGACAGTGGGCAGCGTGGTGCACTAACTTTAGTGCTGGAGGGGAAAACGCTGCCAAAAGCGACGTAGTCTGCGCCGGATTTTTGCGCTCGCAGTGCTGTCAATAAATGTTTATAGCAAGATACGCCAATCAAAAAATCATTGCCCAGAAACTGGCGTGCTTCGCGTAGTGTATGGTCATGCTGACCGATATGTACACCGTCAGCACGTATTTTTCTGGCCAGTGCCAGGCGGTCATTGATGATAAAAGTCACGCGGTAATCCGCGCAAACTTCCTGTATGGTTTTTGCGACTGATGTGAGTGCATCATCACTAAGATGTTTATCGCGTAACTGAATAACATCTGCGCCCCCCAGAATTGCCAGCTCGACACGCTCGGGCCATGTATCGTGAGGATAAAAACGACTATCAGTCAGAACGTATAAGCCTTCTAGTAAATTATTATGCATAACCTATAGAGTATTATTTCCGATACGTTTGGGTATCCACTGACCGTTACCAATTTGTTGCGCATTTTTTAGCGACCGCCAGGTGAATTGCTGGGCTTTATTGATCGCTTCAACTATATCCAGTTCAAGTGCCAGATAACAGGCAATTGAACTACTTAACGTGCAACCACTGCCATGGTAGTCGTGTGGTAATCGCGGCCATTCATAGTCTTCTCTTTTTTCATTGCGAGTAAACAGCGTGTTATGCACGGTATCAGTATTACTGTCAGCGCCTGTGGTCAGTACATAGCTGGCTCCCAGAGCACATAGTGCCCTGGCCTGTGTGGCTACGTCTTCGTTACTGTCCACCAGTATCTTCAGTTCCGACAGATTGGGAGTTACCACAGTGACATAGGGTAATATGTTTTCTTTAACCGCATTAATCGTGTCAGTATCACAAAATCGACTTCCGACACTAGCAGATAAAACCGGGTCAAACACGATTGGCACATTGGGTAACTGTGCAAGTATTTCTGCGATAATTAAAGCAACAGCCCGATTGGGGACAACGCCAATTTTACAGCTGGCGATGGGCATGTCATTCAGTAATGCCGAGGCCTGATGCTGAATAATTTCAGGGTCAACTGCAGACACTGAAATGGCCTGAATGGAATTCTGTATGGTTAAACAGCTTGCAAGCGGTAGTGCATGTCCACCACAACTGGCGATAGATTCAATATCTGCTTGAAGTCCTGCTCCCCCGGATGGGTCCAGACCACCAATACATAGCACCGGTGGACGCGAATTTTCTACTTGCATAAGTACACTAGGTCGATATCATTCATGCAGTTTATCATGCTGAAAAATATAGAGATGGCTTAACTATGCCGTTGCTGGAGGAAGGAACAGAACGTGTACAAGAAATATATGTGTGTTATATGTGGCTGGATTTACGATGAAGAAACAGGCGCGCCTGATGATGGCATCGAGCCTGGAACAAAATGGGAGGATATACCCATGAACTGGCAGTGTCCGGAGTGTGGCGCTATCAAAGATGATTTCGAAATGGTCGAAATCGCCTAAACAGAGTAACCTACGCAGTATTCATACCCGCATCGACGGGAATTCAGAAGCAATTAGGCTTGAATTATCAGGCTAATTTAAATCAGTAACAAAATCTAAATAAAAATACGGGAAACTAAACTATGACGGCACTTATCTGCGGTTCGTTTGCATATGACAATATCATGGTCTTTCAGGATCAATTTAAAAATCACATCTTGCCGGATAAAGTGCATATTCTGAATGTATGTTTTCTGGTGCCTGATATGCGTCGCGAATTCGGTGGTACCGCCGGGAATATTGCATACAACCTGCACTTGCTGGAGGGAGATGGCAAACCGATGGGCGCAGTCGGCAGTGACTTTGAACCCTATGCTGAATGGATGAACAAAACAGGGGTAAGTCAACAATATATCACTCGGATTGAGGATACCTTTACGGCACAGGCTTTTATTACCACCGACCTGGATGATAACCAGATTACAGCCTTTCACCCTGGTGCAATGAACTTGGCCCATAATGTGAAAATTCCTACAAATGATGGCATTAGCTTGGGTTTAATCTCGCCTGATGGCCGTGATGCAATGATTCAGCATGCAGAGCAATTCGCCAATGCTGACATACCATTCATATTTGACCCGGGTCAGGGGCTGCCAATGTTTGATGGTGATGATCTGAAATTATTTATTGAACAGGCGAGTTATGTCACGGTGAATGACTATGAATCGCAACTGATGCAGGAACGCACTGGATGGTCGGAAGGTGAAATCGCTGAGCGTGTGCAAGCACTCATTGTTACTCGTGGTGCTGAAGGGTCAAGAGTGTATTCAGGCGGAAAAAAAATAAGTATTCCCGTTGTAGCAGTCGATAACCTTAAGGATCCAACAGGTTGTGGCGATGCATACCGTGCAGGATTGATCTACGGAATAATGAACGATATGGACTGGGAAACAACATGTCGTATTGCATCACTGCTAGGCGCGATTAAAATCCAGCATCATGGCACGCAAAATCATTCTTTCACGCTAGCTGAATTCAGACAGCAGTTCAAAAAAGAATTCAAACGGGAACTGTAAAAGGGTAGTGCGCAATAATCTGACGATTGCTATATAAATGCGTAACCGTATTTATTTTTGTCAGGCATAAGCTATGAGTGATCGGGAAATCTTATCAGCTGAGTGCGTTGATTAAATAATCAATCTGTTCCTGGGTTATAATTGACTCATCAAAAAGTGCACTAGAGGAAAAATGTCATGAGTAATGCTAAGTCAGAAATGTCCATTAATAGTTATCGAAGAAATCTGTTACTTGGTACAGCCGTTATGACAGCGTCTATTGCTGCAGGTAGTGCCAGCGCAACGTCTGAAAGCCATCACCATCACGGAGATATGCTGAATAATGATCTTATTGATGCAGCACTGGATTGCATTAAAAAAGGTGAGGCATGTAGTAATCACTGTATTGCTTTGATTAAGCAGGGTGATCACTCTCTGGCTGACTGCCTGGATAGTGTTGGCGAGACATTAGCGATGTGCGCAGCTTTATCAAAAATGGCATCATCACAATCTGATTATCTGGGTGACCTGGCAAAAGTATGTATAGATGTCTGCAGGGACTGCGAAAAAGAATGTGAAGTACACGCTGATAAGCATGCAGAATGTAAGGCATGCATGGAATCGTGTGCCGTGTGTATTGACGAATGTGAAAAAATAATTACCTGAGTCGATTACCGGGTGTGAGGCATGTCTGTTTAGAAAACAGGTAGGCAATGCGCAACAGCTAAAGTTATTGTTGCTGCTCGCAGTCGAAGTTCCGGTACTTGTCATTTCGGGGGTTTCAGTATTTACTTCTTCTTGAGATTATATTCCAGTAATGGTTCTAGCATTGATGTATAAACGAGTCTGCTTGGGGAGAATTTTATGAAAGCACTTCTGGTTAATCCGGTATCGCAACTAATTGAGGAAATCGAAATCCATAGCCGTGATGACGTTGTGTCAAGAATAGGGTTCGACACTGTTATTGCTGATGAGGTCGGTCCAGAGGGCGACTGTTTGTACTTTGATGAAGACTGTTTTTTGAGAGGCACAGCAGGAAGGTTTCAAATTGATAACATCGTACCTGTTGCCGGTACTGGAGTTGTAACAGGGGCAATAGATAAGAATCATGCATTCTCTGATGTTAAATCCAGTATTGAAAGTTTAACTGCCAGAATAAAGTATTTATGAATGTATCGCTTAATAATTCATCGTTGGCTATCCTGAAATAATATCTCCCATTTTTTGTCATAATGACATTTGTAAGCCATATCTCGTTTTATTTCCTGTCACCTTTCACCTTAATATAACTATTCCATGTCACACATCATTCAGATTATTGCCACTGAGCTTAACGTTAAAATCGAACAGGTAAATGCTGCTGTTGGCCTGTTGGACGAAGGTTCCACAGTGCCATTTATTTCACGTTATCGTAAAGAAGCTACAGGGGGGTTGGACGATTCCCAGCTGCGTATTCTGCAGGAGCGGTTAATTTATTTGCGTGAGCTGAATGAACGCCGTGGTGCCATTATTAAAAGCATTGATGAACAGGGGAAGTTAACGCCAGCGCTTGAAAAAGCAATAAAGCAAGCAGATACAAAAACACGTCTGGAAGACTTGTATTTGCCTTATAAACAAAAGCGCCGTACAAAAGGGCAAATAGCCATTGAGGCAGGTCTGGAACCACTAGCAGATGCATTATTTAATGATCCTGCGCTGTTACCCGAAGCTGAAGCAGGAAAGTATCTGAATCCAGAGCAGGGTATCCATGAGGCGAAAGAAGCATTGGAAGGTGCGCGTTATATATTGATGGAGCGCTTTAGTGTTAATGCGGAATTGCTCGAGCAGGTGCGTCAGTATATGCAGGCAGAAGCGGTAGTGTCATCAACACTGATCAAAGGCAAGGCGCAAGAAGCGGAAAAATTCAAAGATTATTTTGAATACACAGAAGCATTCAAGGATATTCCATCCCACCGTGCGCTAGCATTATTTCGAGGACGTCGTGAAGGGTTTTTAATGCTCAAGCTGGATATTCAGGAAACGGAACCGCCAAGAGCCAGGCATCCCTGCGAATCCATGATTGCCAACGCATTTGATATAAGTAATGAAGGTCGTGCGGCAGATGCATGGTTGGCTGATGTCGTCCGCTGGACATGGAAAATTAAATTACACCTGCATATCGAATCTGATCTTATGGCACAACTAAGAGAGCAGGCAGAGCTGGAAGCAATTAATGTATTTGCTCATAATTTAAAAGACCTGCTATTGGCTGCACCTGCCGGTGCGAAAACAACAATAGGGCTTGATCCTGGATTACGTACTGGCGTGAAAGTGGCCGTGGTCGACAGTACCGGCAAGTTGCTTGATCATACTGCTATTTATCCACATGCGCCTAAGAAGCAGTGGGACCGGTCGATTGCTGTTTTAGAAAAATTAGCGACAAAACATAATGTAACTTTAATTGCGATCGGGAATGGTACGGCCTCGCGTGAAACGGATAAGTTGGCAGGCGAATTAATATCGCAACACCCGGAGTTGAAGCTTCAGAAAGTGATGGTAAGCGAGGCGGGTGCATCTGTTTATTCGGCTTCAGAGTTTGCAGCTAAAGAATTTCCTGATCTGGATGTCACCATCAGGGGTGCTGTATCAATTGCAAGACGATTGCAGGATCCATTGGCAGAGCTGGTAAAGATAGAGCCCAAATCAATTGGTGTTGGCCAATATCAGCATGATGTAAGCCAGGTAAAACTTGCACAGAATCTGGATGCTGTAGTTGAAGATTGTGTGAATGCGGTTGGTGTAGAAGTAAATACCGCTTCCTCTGCGCTGTTACGACGTATTTCCGGCCTGAGTGCTGCTATTGCGGACAATATCGTTAATTATAGAGATCAGAATGGCGCATTTAGAAATCGGCAGCAGTTACACAGTGTGCCACGACTTGGCGACAAAACGTTTGAACAGGCAGCGGGATTTTTGCGCATTGCGAATGGTGATAATCCACTGGATGCATCGGCCGTGCATCCTGAATCATATTCGGTGGTTGAAAGTATTGCGGCACAGCAAGCGCGGGATATCACTTCATTAGTGGGTGATTCATCTTTGCTTAAAACATTAAATCCCAATGATTATATTAATGAGAAATTTGGTTTGCCAACAGTGACCGACATCATTAATGAGCTGGATAAGCCTGGCCGTGATCCACGCCCTGAATTCAAGGCAGTCATGTTTAAAGAGGGAGTGGAAACGCTAACAGATCTGGAGCTGGCGATGGTGCTTGAAGGGACAGTCACGAACGTGACTAATTTTGGCGCTTTTGTAGATATTGGTGTTCATCAGGATGGCTTGGTGCATATTTCTGCGTTATCAAATACCTTTGTCAAAGATCCGCGTACGGTAGTCAAGGCGGGTGATATAGTAAAAGTGAAAGTGATGGAAGTTGATATCGCACGCAAGCGAATTGCATTAACGATGCGTCTGGATGATGTGCCTGGTGAAAATAATAATAACAGGTCGTCAAGTATTTCTAATCATAATAATGATACGAATAATGCTGGTAAGGCTCGAAAGCAGAGAGGTATCAAATCACGAGTTAAAGGTGGAAGTAAGGACGCGAAATCTTCAAGCAGTCAAAATGGTACGATGGCTGCCCTGTTTATCGAGGCGCAACAGAAAAAGCTAAAACAGGAGTAATAATGAACCGGATGACATTCATGCCGATACTGTTAATACAGTTAATTGCCTGTAGCGCAGAAGTAGGCAGCGAACAGTGGTGTGAGCATCTTGATGCGAAAGCAAAAGGCGACTGGACATTGAACGAAGCCAAAGATTATGCAAAACACTGTTTGTTTAAAATCAAAGAGTAGGGGTTATACGTTAACAATGTTTATTAGTGGAGTATTTCGCTATTCACTGATTGTTAGTCTGATTTTATTGCAGGCGTGTACAGATCCAGATTATTTAACTCCAATTCCCGAGGATGGTGTGATTCTTGCCTTTGGTGATAGCTTGACTGTCGGCGTTGGTGTGGGCGATACAGATAGTTATCCAGCAGTATTGACGCAATTGAGTGGGCGCAAAGTGATCGGGGCAGGCGTCTCTGGTGAAGAGACCTCGCAAGGATTGAAGCGATTGCCAACAGTTATCGACGAAGTGAATCCCAGTCTGATGATTTTACTGCTGGGGGGTAATGATATATTGCGTAACAGGAATATGCAGAATACCAAGCAAAATCTGTCTGCGATGATAGAAATAGCGCATGCCCGTGGCGTGCAGGTTGTACTCATTGGCGTGCCCGAGAAGAAAATATTTTCAGATGTGGCGCCACTTTATGAGGAGCTGGCTGAGCAATATAATCTGCTGCATCTGGATGATCTGCTTTCGCAATTATTGCGTGACAATGAATATAAATCTGATGCTGTGCATTTAAATCAGCAGGGGTACCGTGTAATGGCGGAATCTATTCATAAATCACTTGTCAAATATGGCGCACTCTAACTAATCCATTCTGCTAATTCAGTGCCTGTATGCGGTGCTGTAATATATTCTTACTATGAAAATAAAATATCTTGTATCCAGTATCCTGCTTGCGGGAATTTTCACTTACTCTGTCAATGCATGCGAGGATGAATCCCGCCAGCTTCAGGTGACAGCCACCGCCTACACATCTTCAGTGGCTGAAACAGATTCTACACCCACAATATCTGCCTGGGGGAATCGTTTAAAACCAGGAATGCGTGTCATCGCAGTATCTCGTGATTTACTGGAGATGGGCTTAACGTTAGGAACGATAGTGTCGGTGGAAGGTTTCAAGAAAGACTTTATCGTACTGGATAAAATGAATAAGCGCTGGAAAAAGAAAATTGATATTTATATGGGCAATGATAGACATGAAGCGCTCAACTGGGGGAAGAGAAAAGTGAATATTTGCTGGAAGTATCAATAACTAAATCATATTATTATTTATGAGCAATATTTCTTCAAAGTGCCTGCCAATCGTCTTTTTGTGTTTATCGCTAGCTGGATGTACTTCTGAGTCCGGATTAACGCCATTTGTGGGTGAGGGTTGTTCATTGCTTCCTGATGCTTCACTGATTAATGAACAGGACTGGTGTGAATGTTGTGTGGAACACAATATTGCATACTGGCAGGGTGGTACAGAGCAAAAGCGCGAAAGAGTAGATACCGCCTTGATGCGCTGTGTGTATCTGAAAACAAATAATCACGAATTTCCCCACGCCTTGTTTGAAGGGGCTAGATTTGGTGGTAGCCCATATTTTCATGACTGGTACCGCTGGGGATACGGCTGGCCAAAGGAGCGAATGTTCCAGGCACTGACTGATGATGAGAAAAATCAGGCCATGGATTTATTGGCAGATTATCGCGCGAGTAAACAGTCAGTATGTAAAACTAGTCTCTGAACGAGATTATTTCCCAGTTATTATTTTTTGCATGCGTGCGTAATTTGTCATCGGGGTCTACTGCATAGGGATGTTGTACTGCATCAAGTAGCGGTATATCGTTATGTGAGTCGCTGTAGCCATAGCTTCCCTGTAAATTTAGCCCACAAACCTGAAGCCATTCATTTAAGCGATCAATTTTATGATGTGCAAAGCAGGGTGCATCCAGTTCGCCGGTATATTTTCCTTCGATCATCTGTGGCTGCGTAGCAATTAACTGGTGAACATTATAAAGCTCGGCAATGGGCTGGGTAATAAAGTTGTTGGTCGAAGTAATAATAATTAAATGGTCGCCTGCGACACGGTGTTTTTCCAGTACTGCTTTTCCTTTTTCTGACATTATTGGTTTTATTTTTTCTTCAATAAAATCCGATCGCCACTGTTTTAGCGTTTCTAGTGGAAACTCGCTGAGCGGTTTGAAGGCAAAGCGGGAGAATTCATAAATATCCAGGCAGCCTTGTTTGTACTGCTCATAAAATTGTCGATTAGTACGCTCGTAGACTTCCCCGTCTACGGCGCCTTGCTGGACCAGGTGCTGGCCCCATAAATAATCACTGTCACCAGCCAAAAGGGTTTCATCCAGATCAAAAAGAGCGAGTGCCAAGTAAATCTCCTTAGTAATTGTAGTTATTTGAGGGCATGATTAGCGACGTTAGCAACAGATAACAGTATGATTGCGCCAATTAGGTGCATGTGAAAGAATAGATGAAGTGTGTTTATTCTGACAATATAACAAAAATGATAGATTCACAGGGGTATCGAGCAAATGTCGGCATTGTATTGTACAACGATGCTGGACAACTATTCTGGTGTAAACGCTGTGGGCAGGACGCATGGCAGTTTCCACAAGGTGGCATTAGTGAAAATGAGTCGCCAGAGGATGCGCTGTATCGAGAATTAAAAGAAGAGACAGGGTTATCCAGACATGATGTTGAAGTCGTCGCCTGCTCAAAGCAGTGGCTTAAGTATCGCCTCCCTCCCCATCTTGTACGTCGTCGCTGTTTTCCTAAATGTATTGGCCAGAAACAACGCTGGTTTTTGTTGCGTATGATTTCAGATGAGAGCCGCATTGATTTGCAGAATTCAGATATTCCCGAATTTGATGGATGGGCCTGGGTTGATTACTGGCAGCCAATCAATGATGTCGTCTTTTTTAAACGCAAGGTCTATCAGCGTGCACTGACAGAATTTGCGCCGATAATGAATATTGCAGTCGATTAAAAAACGCTAGACAGGTTTTTTTCGCAGCCAGATAACTATTCCTGTTACTGCCAGCGCCAGTAAAAGTATCGCCGCAAGAGACATGATGTTTTGTCCCCAATCCCCGAACAGTCTTCCACTGTGTAAATCCAGTAATACTCGTTCGTAATGAATTTCATTACTGCGAGCGTGTTCCTGGACACGCGTATCTATCTTTGAAGGAGTAACTACCGGGGCAATCCATTTAGGGTGTGGACCTTCCAGTGGTTGCCATGCAGACAGTTCAGCACTGCCTTTCCAGTAGGTATTCACACCCCGAATGACAGGATGCCCGTCTTGTGTCATTGAAATTCCCAGTGGGTTCTCAGGCAGGCCTGTGTATTTACCAATCTCATCGACAATTTGACCTTCATTATCGATGATAACCAGGCTGGAGTGAGTAGCAAGCACAATGTAGTCATCGAGAGTTATTACTCCCACTAATGACTCTTTTAGATTTAGAGCGTATTGACCATTTAAATAAATAAAATCACTAGCCTGCGAAACAAGCTGATTATCCGTTTGAAATGAGGTGACGCTGAAGTTGCCAATATTATAGTGATTGAGTAACCAAGCGGTACTGATGTGCGATTTATTCAACTTGAGTGGATCGCTCAGATTTAGCAATAGACCCGTGGCAGATAAAATTATCACCAGCAGTGAGATGGTTACTCCGACATAACGATGCCAAATATGTAGCTTAGCCATAGGTGTTTTATATAAATATGTCTTGCGGGGCTTCGATTCTAACAGCGGTGGGTATCCGCTGAATTGAATTCAGAGCGAGATTATTCTTCTGTTGTGACTTGCTGGTGCAAGTAAAGCGCCATTCTAGACAATTTCTTCATAGCATTCACTGACAAAGTTGCGCCAGTGATGTTGTCGATATGTTGGTTGAGCTTTTTGTCAGCCGTGAGGTGGGCTCTATAGAATTGATCTGTAAAGAAATCATTGCGAATTTCCCAGCCACGACTTTCGCGAAATATGAGCACTTTAAATTGCTCAATTTTACCATTTGTAATAACAAAACCAGCAGTGATGGGTAGTTCTTTACCAATTTCTTCAAGTATCCATACTGTTCGTCCATCCTTTTGCCAGTAAGGGATACGGAAAGTTTTGTAGCGATGTCCAAGGATTTTTTTAATATCTTTTTTTAATTGTCCCTTAATTAGTATGCGTGATGGTTCAGGAATTGACTGATCGAAGATATCTGACAGGAAAGTTTCAGGTTCAAGATATACTCCTTTCGCACCAGCCAAATTAAAAATGGTCAGTGCGATCAGAGAAACAAAAAATGTAAGTTTGATTTTGTACATTAAAAACTCTAAGAGTTTAAATATTGCTTAGTTGCTTAGAAACTCCAACCAACTCCAAGATTGAATCCATCAAGGTCGTTGTCGCTATCGCGATCATCGTCGTCTTCAAACTGGACATCCGCTTTAAATACCACGTTGGGATGTAGCCAGTAATTCATGCCTAATAGAAAACGTTTCTCTTCTGAGTCTTCAGCATCACCATCATTGCTGCCTGCACGTTCATCAATCATAGTGTAACGAGCAAAGACACCTAAATTGTTAGCGAAACGCCAAGAAGGCTCAATATACCAGCCTTCCATTTCGTCGCGACCTGCACCATCATCTAAGTCTTCAATTGCATCGTCAATGTCCCAGCGGCTATACAATGCACGTAAACCAAATGGTCCATTTTCATAAATAGCATGTGCAGAAGATAATATGCCATCGACAGAACCATCTGCATCGATAGAAGCTCGTCTTAAATTATTGTTTGAGATTCCATCTTGAACCATGTCAGACTGATACTGCAGACTCGCAGCTAATTCTAATCCAGGCATGCCGGTATATTTGATACGCCCAGTGCCCGCGAGTGCATCTGCGTTAGCTTGCGCGCCACTTTGACGAGAATCGCGAATATCCAGATCCCCGTCATCAAACTGCAACCCTTCATGAATACCAATATCGTAGCTAAAACCATCAGAAAACTGACCATGGAGTTTGACGCCAGTCACTCGATATGTTGTTGGAATAATACGAGACTCTACTCGTGGACGCTCAACACCATAGAATGTTTCAGGTTCATGTGTTTCGTTAATAATGCCTACAGGCGGTAAGTACAAACCCGCAAGCATGCTATGATTTTTTGAGTAGTCCCACTCTATATAAGCTTGTTCTAACTCAACAGCGCCAGGATCGTCATCAGAGCGTCCAGCGCGGGAATGTTCTAACTCAGTTTCTGAGAAGAATCTTAAGTTGTCAGTGAATTGATGGCTGATGTAAAAAATGAATCTTTGAACGTCGAGCTCATTGCTAATGTTGTCACTGTTGTCACTGTTTTGTGTGCCATTGTTGTAGAGTACTTCGCCATATCCACCAATTTGTGTCTTTTCAAACCAGCGATTGACGCCAGCCTGATCGTCAATTGCTTCCGCAGCAGCTTCAGCAACTTCTGTGGCTTCTTCTGCATTATCGGTGGCTACTTTGGCTGACGCGGCAGCATCTTCAGCTGCCTGTTTTGCTTCTTGAACGGCTTTTTGATTGTCTTCTCGTTCAGACATCAAGAATTTAACGGCGGCTTTTAGCTGTTCATATTCTTCTTTGTCGACTGTCACCTGCTCCGCGGCAAATCCATTACCTGAGGCTAGTATGGTCATACTGACCAAAGCGCTAAGCGCTAAGTGTTTGATTTTCATTTAAAACTCCCTAAGTTCATGAAATATATTGAATTTAAATAAGAGGGGAAACCCTAATTAAGGATGCGAAATACTATACTGTTACGAACACTAATGCAACTCATTCTTATTTACATTAATATAAGCGTTGAGAATATTTTGAATCTATATCCGTGTTCATGCTGCCAGAACTGATCAGACTACAAAAATGAGTGGGGAAGGCCTGTATAAATTCTTTGGATTATCTGGAGGGATCCAGATGAGGATTCATTTGCCACAACCAACACAGTAATAATCAATAGAATTGCCAGGGACAAACAAAAAAGGCACCCATCTATAGATGGGTGCCTTTTTACTTTTCGTGTAATTTAATCTGATGATTCGCCGAGCATCATTTCCTGTAAGTAATTCTGAATGCCGACATGTTTGATACGGTCGAACTGTTCTTCCAGCCAGTCAACATGCTCTTCTTCACTCTCCAGAATATCTTCAAATAATTCGCGCGAAACATAATCCTTAATATCTTCGCAGTAAGCTATCGCTTCTTTTAAGTCAGGAATTGCTTCCATCTCGAGTTGTAAATCGCACTTGAGCATTTCTTCAGGCTCTTCGCCTATGTAAAGCTTGCCCAATTGCTGCAAGTTGGGAAGTCCTTCCAAAAACAGAATGCGCTCAATGAGCATATCGGCGTGTTTCATTTCATCAATCGATTCGTGATATTCATGCTCATTTAATTTGTGCAAGCCCCAGTTTTTATACATGCGCGCATGTAAGAAATACTGGTTAATGGCAGTGAGTTCATTTTTTAACACTTTGTTAAGAAACTCGATAACCTTGACGTCACCCTTCATGTCTTTTCCTTGTGAATATTTGTATACAGCAAATTATAAACTAAATTTTGCTTTATGATGGATTTAGTAATGGGAATGAAATCGTAGAAACGATTGATTATTATTTATGGAGCTGACCAACAGAACAGTTGCTGTTGTTAGTTAAACGAGATTAACTATGATGTCAGTGGAGGGATGATTATTAACATTCAGTGTGTTATTTGTACACTGGCTTCGGCAACTTCTCATGCATTGGCGCGCGTGATTTTTGCACTCACCACATTGGGTGGCAACGCCCAATTCAGACTGCACATCAGAAAATGAAGCAGCGCCATTATTAACGGCTTCTTCAATTTGTCTGTCAGTGACTTGTTTGCAGATGCATATGAACATGCTGTAAAGGTAATGCAAATGAGAATGATTGTCAATACCATCCATTTTGGGATAGATCGCGGATTCACTGAAATACGAGTAAAGTCCTATGTCTATGTGTTTTAATCGATTTTTCGCAAATCCAGGTAATAATCATGAGTGTTAAAACCCTCCGAACATATGTGTTTTGGATGCTTTATTCGCTCGGATCATTACTGATCAGTTTGTGGCTGGCCTGGCAATTATCGGCGCAAGTGAATTTTTTCTACCCTCTCTGGTATTCAGTGCTTGATATCGATCAAACCATTGAACAAACCATGCCAAGGCATCTCTACAAGAAGGAGTTCATTGCGACTGATACCAATGAACATCATCGCCTGTTTGCTGAAATTGTTTTTTCGATACAAAGCAGGGGGAAAGGGCTGGAGGAGATAAAGTTCTATAGTCCGTCTGGCACACAACTAGGATCACTGTTAACTGAGAGCGAGATAATTCATTTAAAGGATGTGGCTTCGCTGGTCGATATTCTTGGCTGGTTTTGTTTGGCAATGTTTATTTTCTGTCTGATTGTTCTTGCTGCGATTATAATATTTCGTACCGCTATGCCATCTACAAAAAAATTGCTATTTGGTATGCTGGGAGTCGTGACAATAGCAGTCACCCTGATAGCTGCACTGGGAGCAAAGAAATTTTTCTACTGGCTGCATACAGTAGTTTTTCCTGATAACCATCAATGGTTTTTTTACTATGAAGAATCATTAATGAGCACACTGATGAAAGCACCAGACTTGTTTGCGCCAATCAGTATTCAGTTGCTCTTGCTGGGGATCTGCATTTGGACATTACATCTTGTACTGGTGCGAAGATTTGGTCGTTTTAGAACGGTTTAACCACGACCAAGATAACAATGGCGATAAGTGCCAACACTGGGGCTTCGTTAAACCACCGATACCAGACATGTGATTTGGTGTTGCTATCATGTCTGAATGCCCTGACTAAAAAGCCGCACCAGATGTGATAAAAAATCAGTAACCAGATTAATCCCAGTTTAATGTGCATCCAGTACCCAAGCATATATACATCCCAGGCAGGGATTAATAACCACAGGCCAAACACAATTGTGAGTACAGCGCCGGGCGTCATAATGCCAAAGAATAATTTTCGTTCCATTATTTTGAAACGCTCATTACTGATTTCGTCAGTAGACATGGCGTGATAAACAAATAAGCGTGGCAGGTAGAAAAGCCCTGCAAACCAGGTGATCATGAAAATAATGTGAAATGCTTTAATCCAGAGCATGCTGTTACCTCATATATAACTGTTCAAACTGTTCGCGCGTCAACACACCATAGACATAACGCGACACGTTCTTGTCCCAGTGTGTCACGCATAGAGCTTCAGATGTATCCTGGTTAAAAAGTTCTCTCGCTTTGGCAAGGGTTGCACGCAAATCAATTTGTGAAACCTGCATTCTTCTGGCAGGAATCTGCATTAAATCAATTTCATCGACTGCGCTGTTTTCTTTTTCTAAATACTGGATTAAGTCAACGCCGCGTATTAAAGCAACAGGAATGCGTCCATCCTGTATGCAAATCCATTGAGGGTTGTTTTCTACTGCCTTAAGCGCAAGATTTAAGGTGGTGGTTTTGTCTAGCAAATTAAAGTTTCGACTCATCGCTTTTGCGATGCCAATTCTTTGTAAAGACTGCGTTACAGGGTCTTGATAGAAATCTAAACCACGCACTTTAAGTAGCAAGTCAAACACGGGTGGCTGTTTGAATAATTGTCGACTGATTAATTGAGCCACCACAATGGCGAGCATGCTGGGCCAAATGACAGAATGGTTAGCCGTTATTTCAAACACTGCAGTCAATGCCGCCAATGGTGCCTGCAGGCATGCGCCCATCATGGCACTCATACCGATAAGTGCATACAGGCTGGAGTTTTCTAGTGGCACGCCCATTGACTCATACAGGAAAAACGCCATAAATGCGCCACCGACTGCACCAATGACCAGGCTCGGGCCAATCAGTCCTGCCGGCATACCGCAACCCACAGAAATTGCTGTGGCAAGTAATTTTGCGATCATAATGATGAGTAAAAAAGTCGTAGGAATCTGTCCAAGTACGGCTGCATTTAATGTGTCATATCCAAGGCCCATTACCTGGGGAACCAGCAATGCAATGAATCCTGTTGCACTTCCCGCTATTAAAAAGCGAATACTTAATCCTAATGACTGAGTTAGCCTGGTTACATAATGAATGAGGCTGGTAAATATCGTGGAAGCAATTCCAACTAATATGCCGATAAGTATGACAAAGGGAACTTCAGCTAATGAAATAGAAGAAACATTGATCAGCGCGACCAGAGGTTCGTCACCCAGCAAACTGCGGGACACGCCTGTCGCGGCGACAGCAGCAATAATAATCGGTATGAAGCTGGTCACTGTGTATTCCACCATAATAATTTCCATGGCAAAAATAACGCCCGCCAGCGGCGTGTTAAATGCGGCCGAGATTGCAGCAGCTGTACCACAGGCAACCAGGGTTCGGAGTGCATTATTGGGTAGTCCGAACGACTGCCCTAGCGCACTGCCTACATAGGCACCCAGGTGAATGGCCGGTCCTTCTCTGCCCATTGACTGCCCACTAACGAGCGCAATGCTTGCGCCGATGAACTGAAGGATAAAGCTGCGAAATTTTAGGTAACCTTGGTGATAGCGAAGTCGTTCAAGTACATTAACGACACCGACAGCTGTTTCGTCTTTTGCAACCAGCTTAAATAAAACTGCCAGCATAACTGAACCAATAATGGGTGCAATCAGTCTGGATACTGGCGTTAAGTCTTCGAAATTTTCTGCAATATTGCCGGGTAACCAAATACTGAGCGAATGTTCGATGATCAAAATAAATGCAACCAGAACGCAACCTGTCAATAACCCTACCAACAGTCCCAGTAATGATGACTGTATGAGAGCATCCGGTTTGGCGGTCTGTAGACGGAATTCATCTAAACTATTGTTAATTCTGTGACTTAGCGGCAGCTTCGACTTCATCAGTGTATTATGCCACGCTAGATGCGTAAGCGAATTTAAAACTTGGTCACTATGATATGTGAAGGAAATTCAGGATTAGGAACATGATTAAAGTAGGTATTGTTGGCGGTACAGGATATACCGGAATCGAACTGATTCGACTGTTACACGCTCACCCGCAAGTTGAAATTACTGCCATCACATCACGCAGTGAGGCAGGCAGACCTCTATCAGAGCTTGTACCTAATTTTTTTGGACTGTCAGATTTGAAATTCAAGGAACCTTCACTTGAAGTGTTGTCTGCGTGCGATTTGATTTTTTTTGCAACACCCAATGGTACAGCAATGAAAATGACACCGCAGTTGCTAGATGCGGGTAAACGAGTGATAGATCTTGCTGCTGATTTTCGTATCAAAGACGTTGATGTCTGGCAACAATGGTATGGAGAAACACATGCCTGTCCGGACCTGGTGGCTGAAGCTGTTTACGGCTTGCCCGAAATAAACAGAGATGAAATTAAACAAGCGCGACTAATTGCAAATCCGGGCTGTTATCCTACATCAGTCATACTAGGATTCCTGCCACTGCTGGAAAATCAGCTGGTTGATCCCGGTCGTCTCATTGCGGATACAAAATCAGGCGTTAGTGGTGCAGGCCGGGGTGCAAATGTAGCGACACTGCATTCAGAGGTGAGCGAGAATTTCAAAGCCTATGGTATTGGTGGCCATCGACATCTTCCTGAAATTAGTGCCATCCTCAGTACTGCATTACCCGCTGGGCAAGCACAATTAACCTTTGTTCCTCATTTGTTGCCCATGAATCGCGGCATTCATGCAACACTGTATGCATTTGCAGACAATCATGAGGATGATTTAACTGCATTGTATCGTGAGCGCTATGCTGATGAAGCATTCGTCACAGTATTGGATGCGGGTATGCATCCGGAAACGCGTGCAGTACGTGGTACTAATCACTGTGTAATATCAGTGAACCGTGTATCCAGGGAACAGATAGTTGTCTTATCTGTCATAGATAATCTGGTGAAAGGAGCTGCCGGACAGGCGATTCAGAATATGAATATTATGTACGGTTTATCAGAGTCATTAGGCATCAAAGCGATTGGATTACTGCCATAGCCACTAAATAAAGCTCAATGAAAAAAGCTAAAGTCAAAATTCAGGTGCCGCAATTAGAGAAAATCTCTATGAGCGCGTATCACCCCGGATTGAAGCGAATTCAGATTCTGCTGTCGATTCTTGCTGCCGTTTCAGTGGCCTGGGCTTTTTATGAAGTGGGTGCGGCCGGCATTGATCTGCCTTTTGAAGATAATAAACAAAGTGTTGCAGAATTACGCGTTGAACTTGCAAAGGCAAAAAAAGATCTGAAGTCTTTGCGGCGGGAAGTTGCAGGTTTAACGCGATCAACACGCGTAGAATTGGAGGCAGCAGAACAAACCAAACAGACATTGCGCGAAAAAGATCTGCAGATACTTAAGCTGACAGAGGAACTTGTTTTCTATCGTAGTTTGCTTGCACCTGAAAAAGCCAAAGTAGGCGTGGAGATACGCGATTTTAATCTGCGTTCAGCCGGCAAGAGTGAATATTATTACGATTTCCTTTTGACTCAGTCCAGTCGTAGTAAAAAAGTTGCAAAAGGGAAGATCAACGTGACTATTGACGGCAAGAAAAATGGTGAAATGCATAGAATTGAAGTGTCTGATTTAAATGCTGACACGAGTGCATCAATTGACTATTCATTTAAATATTTTCAACGGCTGAATGGTGCTTTTGAATTGCCTGAAAATTTTGAACCTAGGAAAATACTGGTAGAAGTTCAACCAAAGTCAAACTCAAAATCAAAACAACCTATTCAAGTATCTTATTCTTGGAAAGAACTCATTAGCGGGAGTTAGCATGTTCGGAAAAAAGAAAATTAAAGCAGCACAAATTGATACCCTGATAGGGAAAAACACAGTGGTTAAGGGGGATATTCATTATCGTGGTGGGCTGCATATTGAAGGCAAAGTTCAGGGAAATCTAGTTGCTGAAAGTAACGATAAGACAGTGTTAATTGTCAGTGAAAAAGGTTGTGTTGAGGGGGATGTGAAGGGCCCGGTTGTAATCCTGAATGGCATGATAGAAGGAAATGTTTATTCCACAGTGACCCTGGAAATGGCTCAGCATGCCAAAGTTAAGGGTAATGTGTATTACAAGCTATTAGAGATGGAAGTAGGTGCTGAAGTGAATGGTAGCTTGATTCATCAGTCAACCCAGGTACCCAAAGGCAAAGAAAAAATACAGCAAGAGGGCGTAAAAGAAGGGGTATCCCCTATTGGTTCGTCAAATGATGAGGTCAATCTTACGGCTGGCAAGAGCTAGCTATCTCTACGGGAGTAGTCTCTCCCCGATTAGAGTAGTTGACCAAAATAGTCGGGTTCTGTAATCTTTTGAGTAATTATTGAACGTAAATGGAGATGTAAACATGGCGTCTAATCAAACTGTCGCTGATTCAGGGATGCCAGTTCCACTGGTTTTTACCGATGCAGCTGCTGGAAAAGTTAAACAGCTCATTGAAGAAGAAAAAAATGACAACTTGAAGTTGCGTGTATTCGTGTCTGGCGGAGGCTGCTCTGGCTTTCAATATGGCTTCACTTTCGATGAAGAGTTACAGGACGGGGATACTTCAGTGGAAAATGGAGGTGTTGTGTTACTGATCGACCCGATGAGTTATCAGTACCTTGTTGGTGCGGAAATCGATTACTCGGAAGGATTGGAGGGTGCTCAATTTGTGATACGTAACCCGAATGCCAAGACAACCTGTGGCTGTGGATCTTCATTCTCAACCTAGTCACACTAATACTGAATACAAATAAAAAAGCCCGCGTATGCGGGCTTTTTTATTTGTAATAAATTCCCCCTAAAATACACGAATGCTCAGCGCCGGTAGAGTGATGTGCATTGCCAGGTTTTTTCAGCAGCGTTTGTCGTGCCAGCCAGGCAAACGCTGTTGCTTCTACCCAGTCAACATCGATGCCGAATTCAGCCGTGGTTGTTAGGCGAATTGGATAAATTCGTTTGGCCAGTTCTTCCATTAAATAGACGTTGCTGCACCCGCCGCCACAGGCAATAACCTGAACGGTTCCTGATGCCCAGCCAGATAAAGCATTTTTGATACTGGTTACAGTCAGTTCTACCAGCGTTGCTGCGACATCGTTAGGTTCAACATCAGGAAACAAGCGCAAGAAATTTTCCAGCCAGGATAAATTGAACTGACTGATATCAGCAGACTTTGGAGGTATTTTGCGAAAATATGGATGCTTGAGCAGGCTGTCCAGAAGACGTTGATTAATCTTTCCCGTTTTTGACCACTGGCCCTTTTCGTCAAATGCTTTGTGTAGATGTTTACGTGACCATGCATCAAGCAAGGTGTTGGCGGGGCCTGTATCAAATCCCAGACGTGGCTGTGTGCTTTGATTCGCTAATACGGTGATATTAGCAATACCACCCATGTTGAGCACGACAGAGTGTTCATGTTTTCCAAGCCAGGCCTGGTGAAATGCGAGAACAAGTGGAGCACCTTGTCCACCGGCAGCAATGTCGCGTCGGCGAAAGTCAGCCACCGTTGTAATGTTTGTTCTCTCCGCGATAATACTGGGATTGCCAATTTGAATGGTGTAAGGATGCTGACTATCTGGTTCGTGCTTGATTGTTTGTCCGTGACTGCCAATGGCCTGAATGCTGTGTGCATCCAGTTTGTTGGTTTCCAGTAGTGCTAATGCAGCGTTTGCAAACGTCTCGCCGAGGCGGGTATCTAACTCGCCGAACTGCTTTAACGTGACTGAGTCGGTCTGTATGGAGAAAATCTGCTCTCTGAGAGAAGCGTCTATCGGGTACGCAAGTGAGGCGAGTTCAGAGATATTATCCTGATCGTCGATAGTGACAGCAACCGCATCGATGGCATCAGTGCTAGTGCCTGAAATCAGACCAATATATGCTTTGTTCAATCTCGATTACACTAATTTTGATTTTGCGCAAGGACAGTAGATGAATATGTCTCTAGATGGGCAAACTGTTCGGCGGTGGCAGATTTGAATCTTTCCATTTCGCTTTTAGGTAACGGGCTGGCATCAGGCAGTTTTACTGTTAATGGATTTCGATGGACTCCATTAACCCGGAATTCATAATGTAAATGAGGGCCGGTAGCTAAACCGCTTTTACCAACATAACCGATAATTTGTCCCTGTTTGACACGTCTACCTACCTGAGTGTTTTTTGCATATTTATGCATGTGAGCATACAGGGTGCTGTAACGGCTGCCGTGCTTGACAATGACTGTTCGCCCATAACCACCTTTAGTGCCGCGGTGGACAATTTTGCCATCGCCAGATGCTTTGATAGGAGTGCCTGTTGCTGCCGCGTAATCAACACCTTTGTGTGCACGAATTCGGTTCAGCACAGGGTGCTTGCGCTTCAGGTTGAAACCCGAGCTGATGCGTGCAAAATCGACTGGCGTACGTAAAAACGGCTTACGCATACTGCGTCCATTTTGTGAATAATAATCTGTATTACCCTGGCTATCGGTATAGCGTACCGCACGGTAACGCTCGCCGGCATTGACGAATTCAGCTGCAATGATGGCGCCATCTTTAATTTTATTTCCATCCAGATATTTTTCTTCATAGATCACACTGAATTGATCACCGGTGCGAATATCCAAAGCGAAGTCTATATCCCAGCCAAATACATTGGCTAACTCCATAATGAGCGAGTCTGACAATCCGGCACGCTGGCCAGCCAGAAAGAGAGAATTCTTGATAGTGGAAGAAGCGACCTGGGTGCGTGTTTCAAAGTCTCGAACGACTTCGTCAACTTTATAATCCTGATTATTCTTGATTACCTTTAACCGGCGGTTAACGCTGGTCTCAAGTTCAAAGCCAACCAGATCTTCGTTCTGCAAATGGAAATGAAGTTTTTGATTTGGATAAACTGATTTTAATTCTTTAACCTGGTCGCCAAGCAGCATAATTTTATGCAACTCGGTATTTAATCCGCGCTGACTAAAGAGTGCAGATAAACTATCGCCTTGTTTGATAGTGACTGTTTCAACTTTAGCAATTGAAGATGGTGCAGAGTCTATCGCGGCGGGCTCATCTACGATGTGTGTTTCGATATTTTCTGACGGACTTTCTGGTTTGTGATCATTAACTTTGGCAACAGGTACGGCATATTTAATATTACTGGAGGAGCTGGCTTTGCTTGAAAGCGCCAGTTCAATCGTGTCAACTTGGGGTGTCGGAGATTGATCCGGAATTTTGGTGACGGCTTTTTCTCGTGGAGTGCTAACATTGGCGATGACTGCGCCCATGATGGAGAGCACGACCACAGCAATTACCCCTGTCAGTAGGTAGTGATGCTGTTTTTGCGATTTGCGGGGCGAAGATTGCTTATAATCCAGGCCTAATTGTGATCGATGTTGCACAGAACTCTTCCCAGTGTTTTTTGCTTAAAAATAGCCGGCACCCAGTAGGCCGTCAATCGATTAGGTGTGCAGACGAGAAAGATAACCTACTGAACGAACAAAAACTACAGTTTTTGCTTATAAAGAAAGCAGATAATGGAGAATATTAGAGTGTTAGATGAGATAAAGCGTGGGTGTGATGAGATTTTACTGGAAAAAGACCTTCTAGAGAGGTTATCCGGTGACCGTCCGCTAAGAATTAAGGCTGGATTCGACCCCACTGCACCTGATTTGCACCTGGGACATACGGTGTTGATCAACAAGTTGCGCCAGTTTCAGGAATTTGGTCACGAAGTGTTATTTTTGATCGGCGACTTCACCGCAATGATTGGTGACCCTACAGGCAAAAATGTCACGCGTAAGCCGCTCACAAAAGAGCAGGTGATGTCCAATGCGGAAACCTATAAACAGCAGGTATTCAAGATTCTGGATCCGGATAA
>Ga0208032_1000023_pt1:0-90000 | contig 193234 bp, 190 predicted proteins | sample MalvirAntarct_66_FD_184254 | JGI IMG/M metagenome (GOLD analysis project Ga0208032, IMG submission 184254) | Marine viral communities from the Global Malaspina Expedition - Malaspina viral metaG Antarct_66 (SPAdes) (version 2) | ecosystem: Environmental > Aquatic > Marine > Oceanic... | reverse complement strand
AGGACGTAGTAGTCTGCGATAAGCCTCGGGGAGCTGACAAACAAGCTTTGATCCGGGGATGTCCGAATGGGGAAACCCGACACTTCGGTGTCATCTCACACTGAATACATAGGTGTGTGAAGCGAACCCAGGGAACTGAAACATCTAAGTACCTGGAGGAAAAGAAATCAACCGAGATTCCCTTAGTAGCGGCGAGCGAACGGGGACCAGCCGAGCAACTTTAGCTAGTCGAATGTTCTGGAAAGTTCAGCGATACAAGGTGATAGCCCTGTAGACGAAAGCGATTGTTGACGTATTAAGTAGGGCGGGACACGTGATATCCTGTTTGAAGATAGGGGGACCATCCTCTAAGGCTAAATACTCTCTACCGACCGATAGTGAACCAGTACCGTGAGGGAAAGGCGAAAAGAACCCCGGAGAGGGGAGTGAAATAGAACCTGAAACCGTATGCATACAAGCAGTGAGAGCAGACTTGTTCTGTGATTGCGTACCTTTTGTATAATGGGTCAGCGACTTACTTTCAGTGGCAAGCTTAACCGTTTAGGGGAGGCGTAGGGAAACCGAGTCTTAATTGGGCGAATCAGTCGCTGGGAGTAGACCCGAAACCGGGCGATCTATCCATGGCCAGGTTGAAGGACAGGTAACACTGTCTGGAGGACCGAACCCACTTATGTTGAAAAATGAGGGGATGAGCTGTGGATCGGAGTGAAAGGCTAATCAAGCTCGGAGATAGCTGGTTCTCCTCGAAATCTATTTAGGTAGAGCCTCATGTATCACTCTAGGGGGTAGAGCACTGTTATGGCTAGGGGGTCATCCCGACTTACCAACCCATTGCAAACTCCGAATACCTAGAAGTGCAATCATGGGAGACACACGGCGGGTGCTAACGTCCGTCGTGGAAAGGGAAACAACCCAGACCGCCAACTAAGGTCCCAAAATCATAGCTCAGTGGGAAACGATGTGGAAAGGCATAGACAGCCAGGAGGTTGGCTTAGAAGCAGCCATCCTTTAAAGAAAGCGTAATAGCTCACTGGTCGAGTCGGTCCGCGCGGAAGATTTAACGGGGCTTAAGCTATGTACCGAAGTTGCGGATGCGTGTTTACACGCATGGTAGAGGAGCGTTCTGTAAGCCTGTGAAGGTGAATCGTAAGGTTTGCTGGAGGTATCAGAAGTGCGAATGCTGACATGAGTAACGATAATGCGGGTGAAAAACCCGCACGCCGAAAACCCAAGGTTTCCTGCGCCATGCTAATCAGCGCAGGGTTAGTCGGATCCTAAGGCGAGGCCGAAAGGCGTAGTCGATGGAAAACAGGTTAATATTCCTGTACCCGGCAGTACTGCGATGGGGGGACGGAGAAGGCTAGATCAGCCGGCTGTTGGTTGCCGGTTTAAGTATGTAGGCAGAGGACTTAGGCAAATCCGGGTCCTTAATGCTGAGATACGATGACGAACTCCTTTATGGAGTGAAGTGATTGATGCCATGCTTCCAGGAAAATCCTCTAAGCTTCAGGTACTGTTGGTCCGTACCCCAAACCGACACAGGTGGGTGGGATGAGAATTCTAAGGCGCTTGAGAGAACTCGGGTGAAGGAACTAGGCAAAATAGCACCGTAACTTCGGGAGAAGGTGCGCCCTTGCTGGTGATGAGACTTGCTCTCTAAGCTGGCGGGGGCCGCAGTGAATAGGTGGCTGCGACTGTTTACTAAAAACACAGCACTCTGCAAACTCGTAAGAGGACGTATAGGGTGTGACGCCTGCCCGGTGCCGGAAGGTTAATTGATGGGGTTAGTCTTCGGACGAAGCTCTTGATCGAAGCCCCGGTAAACGGCGGCCGTAACTATAACGGTCCTAAGGTAGCGAAATTCCTTGTCGGGTAAGTTCCGACCTGCACGAATGGCGTAACGATGGCCACACTGTCTCCACCCGAGACTCAGTGAAATTGAAATCGCTGTTAAGATGCAGTGTACACGCGGCTAGACGGAAAGACCCCGTGCACCTTTACTACAGCTTTACACTGAACTTTGAACCTACTTGTGTAGGATAGGTGGGAGGCTTTGAAACTTGGACGCTAGTTCAGGTGGAGCCAACCTTGAAATACCACCCTGGTATGTTTGGAGTTCTAACCTCGACCCATTATCTGGGTTAGGGACAGTGTATGGTGGGTAGTTTGACTGGGGCGGTCTCCTCCCAAAGAGTAACGGAGGAGCGCGAAGGTATCCTAAGTACGGTCGGAAATCGTACGGTTTGTGCAAAGGCATAAGGATGCTTGACTGCGAGACAGACACGTCGAGCAGGTGCGAAAGCAGGTCTTAGTGATCCGGTGGTTCTGAATGGAAGGGCCATCGCTCAACGGATAAAAGGTACGCCGGGGATAACAGGCTGATACTGCCCAAGAGTCCATATCGACGGCAGTGTTTGGCACCTCGATGTCGGCTCATCACATCCTGGGGCTGAAGCAGGTCCCAAGGGTATGGCTGTTCGCCATTTAAAGTGGTACGCGAGCTGGGTTTAGAACGTCGTGAGACAGTTCGGTCCCTATCTACCGTGTGCGTTTGAAACTTGAGGGAAGCTGCTCCTAGTACGAGAGGACCGGAGTGGACGAACCTCTGGTGTGCCGGTTGTCATGCCAATGGCATTGCCGGGTAGCTATGTTCGGAAGGGATAACCGCTGAAAGCATCTAAGCGGGAAGCCTCTCCCAAGATTAGGTTTCACTAGACTTTTAAAGTCTCTAAAGGCCCGTCGAAGACTACGACGTTGATAGGCAAGGTGTGGAAGCGCAGTAATGCGTGAAGCTAACTTGTACTAATTGGCCGTGCGGCTTGACCATATAACACTCAAGCACATTGAGTGACGTGAGAGTAACTATTAACACTGACATACGACTTGAATTGAATGCATTTCCAGAATTTGCACTGTAATTGTCCCAGACAATTTCCAGTACTTCCTCCATCACTGGAGGTCGTGTTGCCAATTTAATTATTGGAGCGCATGCCAAATTGCTTGGTGACCATAGCGAATGTGACCCACCCGATCCCATCTCGAACTCGGAAGTGAAACCGTTCTGCGCCGATGGTAGTGTGGGGTCTCCCCATGTGAGAGTAGGACATCGCCAGGCATTAATTTAGAAGAAGCCCTAGTGTTTAAACGCTAGGGCTTTTTTTATGTCTGATTGAATTTATATGCTTGCGCTAGTGCATAAGGGAAATGATTTAAATTCAATCCCTCAGATGATTGCCAAGGCCAACACTATTTGTAATTGTAATTACCTGGACTTGTGATTTGCGAATGCTTTTTTTGTAGAATTCTTTTTTGATATTTCAGTATCAATTGCTTTTTGTATTGCATCTTCAATATCTTTAAATTTGCTGTTACGACTTTTCTCAGATGCATTACTTTGAGGATTTGTATTGCCCACAAGATTCTCCATCAGTAGTAAGTTGTTTGTCGGTATATCAATGTCTCAAACAAACTATCGCATTTTTTTTTATTAAAAAACAACCGCAATCCTCATTCGCAAACTAATATGTATATAGCTATATTTTAATATAATAAATTTCTGCTTTATTTATATATGTGAGTAATTAGTAACAAACACTAACCTCCTTATAAAGTGCTTTAAGCATGTGTATCAACATGCAAAGTTAATACTATTGTTGCATAAGTTATTTTTAAGGGAAAAGAGGATAAGCTTGTGTATAGTCTTATTCATTATAAAAACAATAACCATAAAATAAAGTAAATAACGCTATGACGATTAATCCTCAGATGTTGGAATCAAGTGTCTCTTTGCAGTTCAATCCACAAAACGTGCTTGAAATACGTGAAGGGTGCAATACACCAGAACACTTGCTCAAGAGTTTGGTTTTTTCTAAATTCCTTAAGAAATACAAGATGGAATTTATTGGTAACCTAAGTGCAAGAAAAGAAAATCAGCTGGAAGTACAAAGTAAAATCCGATTTATTACTCAAATAGGTGCACGTGATTTTCTGAAAATACTTGAATCAGATAATCCATTGGCTGAAAGTGAAGCTGAAAAAAATATTGCTCTGGTAAAGTTTATTGATGGTGGTTTCCATCATTTTAGAAATGTAACTTATTCGCGTCTGGTGCGTCTGCATAATGAAGTAATAACAGGTGATGAAACACCGGATTCGATTAAAGATCTGGTGACTGACAAAGCAGCCAGCCTGTCTCAATTAATTATGGAAACACGTCGCCTGCTGTTAAAGAAAGTGGGTCTGGAAACTGGCGTGAGACGAACCGTTGGAATGGATGCTCATCCCAGTGTCACTGCTGGCGAGATATCAGGACATTATCTAAATCTTCCCTCTGATTATGTTTCTTTATCATCTGTACCACTCACAATTGCGGCAGATATTCGTACAGGTGTGGATTACCACACCGCATCTAATAAGCGTGCCTATCCATTCTATGAATTAGATCATAATCCATTTAAACATGATGACTTCTGTCCCGATGACTGGACTGCCGTACCATTAAGAGTAGGTGCGTGGTTAATTGTTGCTTACTTGCATAAATCAAATGGCTTTATTGAGATTGAAGCTGGTCTGTTAAACCTGTTTCCATTTGCAGAAGCAGAAGATATTTTAACTAATAGAAAACCTGATGGTGTTTTTGTCTTTGGATGTCCATCCTCAACAATGGATGACCTGGGTTATTTCTGGGACGAAGAAAATGAATTGCTTGTCGGATTAGTCCCAGGGCTTGATGAGTGTCAATATTTTGGTTATGGCAAGAAACCAATTTTAACGTTACATAATGTTCTCGCAATTCGCGCGGGTGACTTGCCGCTGCATTGTGGTTGCACACGTTATGTCTGTCATTTTGATGAAACAACTAATGAGCCATATATCACCGAAATGCTTGTGAAAGCTGATGATATGGGGCGTGCAGTTTTGGAAAAAGGAGATGATGGGGTTGTCAGGCCAATATTTTATGGCACAGAAACCGGTGCGTTTGCCTGCCTTGATGGCTTTAGTGAGCATGCAAAAATGCAAATGTTAGGCAGAGAGATAGGCTACAACAAAGAGTCGGGCTCAAATGCGAGACAAATTGTCCCAGTGGCTACGGTTAATGAAGTGATGACTGGCCATCAGCTAGATGGCCTTATGTATAACAATAATTTCAATATTATTGCAGAGGGCGAACAAACTATCTTTACGGATATGCCTGTCATGGAGGCGATTGAGCAGTTCCGTCGAGGTGAACGTGTTGCCGCAGGTAGTACACACACGCATCGTGGCAAGAAAGAAATTAGTTACTGGGCAAATCCATTCCCGACACTGGAAGATAAGGATGGCAAAATATTACATCCTGATTTGCATGAGAAATTTGGTGTTCTTGAAAAAAAATTCATTAGTGTTATGGAAGATCTGGTAAATAAGAAGGAAATGCGTATTGGTGTCGTTAATAGTCAAATGATGGCTGGATGCTATGAGCATGTCACTGATGAGGATGTATCAAGATGTGGTTTTACTAATCGTGATGAAATTGAGCAAGAAGGCCCTGTACGTTTAGCTCAGCATATGATCGAAATGATTAAAGAAATTGCGAGTGAAAAACGAGCAAGAAATGGTGGTGCAACTAAATCTGAAAGTGTCACCATAGCTCTAGTCGGGGATAGCCGTACTGGAAAATCAGAAACTGCCGAGAAAATGGAAGGACTGCTGGATTTACAACTGGTTTGATAACAATGGCTATAAATCACTTGCAGCTGATTTATAGCTTTATTTCTCTCGCGATAGAATAGTCGGGCGGTAGCGTCAATCGTGCTTTATTCAAAAGCCGCCCTATACCTTCTGTCCACAAATAATTCGCTATTGCCGTAAATAACTTGAGCTTCACTGCAATTCGCCGATCACAAGTCATGAATTTTAATCATGGTAGGCGCAGTTGTTATGACAATAGAAAGTAGCGGTTTTAGTAGTAGATTCCATTTTGATTTATCGGCCAGTATTTCTCGCACAGTGTCGCGTGAATCTTCTGCAAATTCCCAGACAGGCATCTCGCATGATTTCGTTGCAAAAGGGCTACATAATAACGGTTTCTATTCCCGTTCAGATTCGGTGAGTCTGCTTGAAAAGGCATTGAGTGACGGCTTAGGTAAAAATGTCGATTTACAAGAAAATCGCTATGAACAATTTTCTGCTAAGACTATCGCTAAAAACGTTTTAAGTTTTATTCGACAGGAATTGAGTAATGCGCGAAGTAATGGGGCAAGTGAGCAAGCGCTACAGGGTATTGTTGATAAAGCACGCGACGGCATCGAACAAGGGTTTGCATCGGCGTCAGAAGCACTCAAAGGCAGGTTTGAAACACAGCCTGGCCTGGAGAGAGAGCTAGACAAAGCGTTTAATAAAATTCAAAGAGGGTTAGAGCTAATTGATAATAGATTTGCTCCCAATGTTGAAAGTGTTGATAGTCAAAATACTGAATTATCAAATGCACAATCAGGACAGGTAACCTCAAACAGTGATACTGGAAATAATGTTGTCAGCACGGCAGGTTCAGGTGTGGGGAATTCAGAGGAACAGATTAAAACCACTCAAATAGAATATTCCAAAACTCGAGATGTTCAGGCAAGCAGAAGCTTTGAGCTAAGTATTAAGACTCAGGAAGGTGACACAGTAAACTTGAGTATACAAAAGTTTTACAATAAGCAGGTGTCTAAGGAAGCTGTGTTTAATGAGGACGGGTTCACTGTAAATATAGATCGACAGATTCAAAAAGGAAAAGAGATATCGTATCAGGTGAATGGCGATATTAATGAACAGGAACAGGCGGCTATTGATAAGCTGATTAAAAATGTTGATCGCCTGGCGGATAAATTTTACACGGGTAATTTTGCGGGTGCATTTCAAACAGCTACAAGTATTGGTATTGATGCAGATCAGTTGGCGAATTTTTCTCTGAATCTGCAATCTTCAAGAACAGTTGAAGTGACTAAAACGTATAAAGAGGTGCAGGGAATACCTTCAGCCCAGCAAACACCTTCGCCAGTTGAATCGCTTGGAGAGTTCGTTGGTGACGTAGCTCAGGCTGTTGATGATGACGTTGTCACAGAGGTGATATCGGATCCGGTACCAGTCGCTACCGAACTGTTTAAGCAGATTGCAATACGTGATGAAAGATATGCGCAATTAGTATTAGAGCAAAGTGTGGAAGTCGTTGATGATATAGCAGGTTTGGCTGCACAGCAGCTTGCCAATGCTGCTTAACTGAAACTAAATGCAAATAATAGCGACACTGTTGATATGGCAGTGACGATAAGTCGAGTAGTGAAATAAGTCTGGGTAATAAATTTCTCCCGTTTGAGTAGAAAGTCCACACCCAATAAATAGATAAATGCACCGACGAGAATCAAGCTTGCATTGGCAGGGCTGGCAAAGAGTAGCGATATCCATGCGAGGACTGCAACGATATTGCTGATAATAAAAAAGGATTTGGGTGTTTTAGTGTTATAGAACAAATAGGTGCCCAAATGTACACCTGCAATAAATGAAATGATAATCAGTGCATAAACAGCAACCGCTTGATTAACGGGTCCGAGAAAATTTAAGTGATTAATGCCGGAATAGAGCATTAGCGCGCATGCGATGAATGGCAGTGCGCCTGCGTAAGTTATTAATATATATAGATTATTACGGGCCAAAGGGTTATGTTTCCAGTCGGTATGAATTCTATACTATTCCAGAATTGCCAGTCTCGCCACCTTCGACGCATAATAATTCCCGAAAGTTAACAATTTAACGCTATCAAATTCAGTGTTCAGAATAAAAAAAGTAGCTGCGAATACTTAAAATCTGTCATGGAATTAGTGCAGGGAAATCATGTTATTCTGATGATATGTTTTCACTGACAACTACAATGTTTTATATGATGTCCGCATATATTGCATTTCTAATCGGATCATCTTCCGAGCTTTCCTTGTATTTAATTGTGCTGGTCCCGATAGGATTTGTATCTGGCTATTTGCTGGACCGCCTGAACAGCGTTAAGAAAATCTGGGAAGAGGATCATGGGATAATTATTTCTACTGTGGTAATTAAGTATTTTATGTTTCTACTGATTGCAGGTATCTTTTGTGCAGCTGGGTTGCTGTTTGCCAATAGATGACTGAAAAGAAATCAATACAGGTGTTTTTGGGTAGTTGTCTGTGTGGCAAAGTAAAATATAAAATTACAGGATCTGCATTTGCTTTTTATCACTGTCACTGTATGCGTTGTCGAAAACTTTCAGGTACGGGACATGCCTCAAATATTCGTTTAGACTCCGCAAACATAGAATGGCTGAGTGGTGCGCAGCTAATTAAAACTTACAATGTGCCTGAAGCAGAGAGATTCAGGAATGATTTTTGTGGTGATTGCGGGTCGCCCTTGCCGAGACTGTTTATAGAAACCGGGTTAGTCGTGTTGCCAGCCGGAACACTGGACCACGAACCTGCATGTTCACCCGAATCCAGAATATTCTATGCCTCCAGATCTGACTGGAGTTGCAGTGATGAGCTTCCAGTGCATGATGAGTATCCTAAGTAGTTAAGTCTAATGAGCAATATCCTTCCCTTTAAAAAACCCGCAGTAAAGAAATTGGGTTTATGTCAGCATGGTCACCATAAGTGGAAGGTGGTCACGGATAATAAATTTGACACCAGGCAGGGAAAGCTGGTCACTGTTTATAAGTGCTCAAATTGTGGAAAAGAAAAGATTAAGGCGCATTGAATTTATGGCAATTTTGCAAGTGATCTATTAGATTAACATTGTAGACCATTGATTTAAAAATAGTTATTTCCTGTCGTTGTCTGTTGTCCGCTGGCGACTGTGTCACATTAATTTGCCTTGAACACTATCTATGCTTGCTAGTGTAAACTGCCCTGCATTATAATCTGCGGCCCTTTCAGCGCATGAGCTGGAACGGCTAAGTAGCGATTTTATAAAGAAATTTAGCTCGCCATAAATAAATATTTAAACGTAAATGCGGAATCCATATGCAGAATAATTACCCGCCAGCAGAAGGCCTTTATGATCCTGATTATGAACACGACTCATGTGGTGTTGGCTTTGTTGCTGACATTAAAGGACGAAAGTCGCACGCGATTGTTGAAAATGGTTTAACCATACTAAAAAAATTAGTCCATCGTGGTGCATGTGGTTGTGAAGAAAACACAGGTGATGGTGTTGGCATATTGTTACAAATGCCCCACACATTTTTTTCCAGGGTATGCAAGGAAGGTAATATTGATTTACCTGAATATGGCGAATATGGTGCCGGCCTGGTTTTTCTCCCGAATGATGCTGCTCAATCCAGAAAGTGTCAGGACATCATAGAAAAAATTATCACTGACGAAGGCCAGACAGTACTGGGGTGGCGAGAAGTTCCGACCAATGATTCCAGTTTGGGCCCAACAGCAAAAATAAGTGAACCAACTTTTAAACAGATTTTTATCGGTAAAGGCTCGAATGTAAAAGATGAAGCTGCATTTGAGCGTAAGTTATTTGTTATTCGCAAGTTGGCGGAAAATGCAATCTGGAGTTCCGATCTCTCTGAATGCCAGCGTTTCTACATTCCATCTTTGTCTTATCGCACTTTTATATATAAAGGTATGCTCACTGTAAATCAGCTTGAGCTAATGTATCCGGATATTCTGGAACCTGATTTTGAATCTGCAATTGCACTGGTGCACCAGCGCTTCTCTACAAATACTTTCCCCGCATGGAGACTGGCTCACCCATTTAGATATGTTGCCCATAACGGTGAGATTAATACTGCACGTGGTAATGCAAACTGGATGCGTGCAAGAGAAGCCTTATGCGAGTCAGAATTATTCGGTGATGATTTAAAGAAAATTTTCCCGGTCTGCGTGGAAGGTGGCAGTGACTCTGCAACGTTTGATAATGTCATGGAATTTTTGCATATGGGTGGACGACCTCTGCCACATGCAATACTTATGATGATTCCAGAAGCGTGGAGTGGGCATGAAACCATGTCAGCAGAGCGTAAAGCATTCTATGAATATCATGCATGCCTCATGGAGCCATGGGACGGGCCTGCATCAGTAGCGTTTACTGATGGTGAAGTGATTGGTGCGGTACTTGATCGTAACGGTCTGCGACCATCGCGTTACTACGTCACTAAGGATGATATGGTGGTGATGGCGTCTGAAGTAGGCGTGCTGGATATCCCGCCAGAAAATGTACTTATCAAAGATCGTTTGCATCCCGGGCGTATATTTTTGGTTGATACAAAACAGGGTCGCATCATTGAAGATGAAGAACTGAAGCAACAGTTTGCATCTGAGCATCCATACGGCGATTGGCTGAAAAAACATTTAATACCGGTAGGTAAACTTCCAGATCCAAAGCAAATTCATGGCACTGACCATGACACTTTATTACAGCGTCAACAGGCATTTGGTTACACTCATGAAGATTTGCGTGTGTTAATGGCGCCTAAAGCTGCTAAAGGTGCAGAGCCCGTGGGTTCAATGGGGACAGATGCTGCGTTGGCCGTACTGTCTAATCGTTCGCGATTGCTCTATGACTACTTCAAGCAGCTGTTTGCACAAGTAACGAACCCACCACTAGATGGAATACGTGAAGAACTAGTGACTCAAGTCGCGGTAACTATCGGCGCAGAGAAAAATTTACTCAATCCAGAAGAAGATAGTTGTCGACAAATAAAACTCGCTTCACCGATTCTGACGAATGAAGAATTAGCAAGAATTCGTGATGTGGATTTACCTGGATTTAAAACAGCGACAATACCAATTCTGTATCCGGTAGCAGAAGGCGGTAAAGGTCTGGATCGAGCACTCAGTGCTGTATGTGAACAGGTTGAAGCAGCAATTGCAGCAGGCAATACCAACATCATTTTGTCGGATCGTGGAGTCGATGAAAATAATGCGGCAATTCCTGCATTGCTGGCATCTGCAGGTGTACACCACTTTTTAATCCGCAATGGGTCACGTACCAGAATAGGACTGATACTTGAATCTGGCGAGCCAAGAGAAGTGCATCATTTCGCGGTACTGATTGGTTACGGTGTTGCTGCAATTAACCCGTATTTAGCATTTGAGTCGCTAGGCGACTTGATTGGCAAAGGTCATATTCCCGAGATGGAACATGCAACGGCTGTTAAAAATTTCATTAAAGCCGTGAATAAAGCATTAACCAAGATAATGGCGAAGATGGGAATCTCAACTGTGCAGTCTTACCGCGGCGCGCAGGTGTTTGAAGCTATCGGCCTGAATAAGGAATTTGTCGATAAGTATTTTACCTGGACGGCTTCTCGTATAGGCGGAATCGGGCTGGAAGAAATTGCAGCAGAAGTAAGTGTCAGACATCACAACGCATATCCTGATCGTCCTTCAAAAGCGCCAGACCTCGAATGGGGTGGAGAGTATCAGTGGCGTCGTGATGGCGAATACCATTTGTTTAATCCGGAAACAGTATTCAAGTTGCAACATGCAACACGTTCTGGCCAGTATGAAATATTTAAGGAATATACTAATAAAGTAGATAACCAGAACGAGCATCTCGCAACCTTGCGTGGTTTGTTTGAGCTAAATTCAGGCAGGAAGCCAATTCCAATCGAAGAGGTTGAACCGATAGAAAACATCATGAAACGTTTTTCTACAGGTGCCATGTCTTACGGTTCAATTAGCCAGGAAGCTCACGAAACACTGGCAATTGCCATGAATCGCATTGGTGGACGTTCTAATACTGGTGAAGGGGGAGAAGATCCTGATCGTTTCACCAGAGACGAAAATGGTGATTTGCGTCGTAGTGCAATTAAGCAGGTTGCATCTGGTCGATTTGGTGTTACCAGCGAATATCTGGTTAATGCTGATGATATTCAAATCAAAATGGCACAGGGCGCGAAGCCTGGTGAAGGTGGTCAGCTTCCAGGAACAAAAGTCTATCCATGGGTTGCCAAGGTCAGGCATTCAACAGCGGGTGTTGGTTTGATTTCCCCGCCACCGCATCATGATATTTATTCAATCGAAGATCTTGCGCAACTTATTTATGATTTAAAGAACTCTAATCCAGAAGCACGTATACATGTGAAGCTGGTTGCAGAAGTAGGTGTGGGAACAGTCGCCGCAGGTGTTGCAAAAGCACATTCCGATGTAGTGCTGATTTCAGGCTATGATGGTGGTACAGGCGCGTCGCCCATGAATTCATTGAAGCACGCAGGCTTACCGTGGGAGCTGGGTGTTGCTGAAGCACAGCAGGTGCTGGTGAAAAATGGTTTGCGCGATCGTATTGTTGTCCAGGCTGACGGACAACTAAAAACCGGTCGGGACGTAATCATTGCGGCCCTTCTGGGTGCTGAGGAATATGGATTTTCAACTGCGCCTTTAGTGGTCATGGGTTGTATTATGATGCGGGTATGTCATCTCAATACATGCCCTGTCGGTGTAGCTACTCAAAATCCGGAACTGCGCAAAAAGTTTGGTGGGCAACCTGAATTTGTTGAAAATTTCTTTAAGTTTATTGCGGATGAAGTGCGTGAATATATGGCGCAACTCGGTTTCCGTACGATTGATGAAATGGTTGGTCAGGTGGACGCGATCAATGTGAGAAAAGCGGTCGATCACTGGAAAGCCAAGGGGCTGGATTTCTCAACAATTCTGCACAAGCCAACTCCGCATGCAGGGACAGGTTTATATTGTGTGAACAAGCAGGACCATGGTCTGGAGCAGACGCTCGACATGACAGCACTTGTGCCTCAGTGTAAAGCGGCGATAGAAAAAGGTGAGGCGGTAGATATTATCCTGCCAGTACTGAATACGAATCGTAGTGTTGGCACTATTCTGGGTTACAACATCACTAAGCGTTATGGTGGTGAAGGGTTACCGGAGGATACAATACGCGCGCACTTCAATGGTTCGGCAGGAATGAGTTTTGGAGCATTTGTTCCCAAAGGTGTCACCATGACGCTAGAGGGCGACGCCAATGATTACCTTGGTAAAGGCTTGTCTGGTGCAAAAATAATTGTCTTCCCGTCCAAGCATTCCAGCTTTGTGGCAGAAGAGAATACTATTGTCGGTAACGTCTGCCTGTATGGTGCAACCTCGGGTGAAGCGTTCATACGAGGGATTGCCGGAGAACGATTTGCTGTAAGGAACAGTGGTGTTAATACTGTTGTAGAAGGTGTGGGTGATCACTGCTGCGAGTATATGACCGGAGGTAACGTTGTGGTTATCGGCTCGACTGGCAGAAACTTTGCGGCGGGCATGTCTGGTGGTGTTGCCTACGTACTGGAAGATAAAGATAAATTTAATATTAACTGTAACCTGAGCGATGTTGGTCTGGAAGAGTTAACAGAGCAAGAAGATGTGGATCTTGTTAAAGGGTTACTGGCAAAACACCTTGAGTACACCAAAAGTACCGTAGCGAAAAAGATTCTCGATGACTGGCCGGATTACCAGAAACGGTTTATTAAAGTGATGCCAAGAGATTACAAGCGTGTGCTTGAAGCAATCAAGCGTGCAAAGGCGGCAGGTACGTCAGTGGATGAAGCGGTAATGGAGGCTGCACATGGGTAAAGTAACCGGGTTCATGGAAGTACAAAGAGCTAAGCAACCGTATCGTCCGGTTGAAAAGAGATTGCTGGACTGGAATCAGGTAATGGCACCATGGCAGCCAGAACCATTAAAAGATCAGGCGGCTCGCTGCATGGATTGTGGTATTCCTTTCTGCCATGAAGGTTGTCCTTTGGGCAATCTTATTCCGGACTGGAATGATCTGGTCTACCGTGAGCAATGGGAAACGGCAATTCAACGTCTGCACGCAACGAATAATTTCCCGGAATTTACAGGCACGCTTTGTCCTGCGCCATGTGAAGGCTCATGTGTACTCGGGATTAACGATGACCCGGTAAATATTAAAGCAGTAGAGTTATCCATTATTAACAAAGCATGGGATAGCGGCTGGATACAGCCACAAATTGCAGCTGTAAAAACAGGCAAAAAAGTGGCAATTGTAGGTTCCGGCCCTGCCGGTATGGCCGCAGCCCAACAGCTCGCTCGTGCAGGCCACGAAGTTACTTTATTTGAACGTGATGATCGCATCGGTGGATTGATGCGCTATGGTATTCCTGAATTCAAGATGGAGAAAAAGGTTCTCGATCGTCGCATGCAGCAAATGCAGGCAGAAGGTGTTACGTTTGAGACCAATGCACACGTTGGTGACAATGTTTCGGTTGATCAGCTCAGAAAGGATTTTGATGCCTTGATTCTTACCGGTGGCGCGTGTGAGAGGCGTGACCTTCCCGCCGAAGGCCGTGAATTAAAAGGTATTTATCAGGCAATGGAATACTTGCCCATGCAGAATCATTTATGCGAGGGAGATGCCAGGCCAGCGGACTTTATTGATGCAAAAGACAAGCACGTGATAATTATTGGTGGTGGCGATACTGGTGCTGACTGTTTAGGCACAGCTAATCGGCAGGGTGCTGCATCTGTGCATCAATTGGAGATTATGCCAAAACCTCCAGAAGTACGGTCACAAGACAATCCATGGCCTGAGTGGCCGCGAATCTTTAGAACAGCTTCGGCACACGAAGAAGGTGTCGATCGTGTTTATTCTGTATCTACCAAACGCTTTATTGATGATGGTCACGGTAACGTGAAAGCTCTGGAACTGGTTAATGTTGAAATGAAAAACATAGACGGGCGTATGCAGTTCGTGGAAGTAGAAGGTAGTAATCAAATGCTTCCATGCGATCTGGCATTTTTGGCTATGGGATTTGTTGGACCAGAAAAAGAAGGTATGCTCGAACAACTCGGCGTTGAACTGGATGCACGAGGCAATGTGATTGCTGATAAAAACTGGATGACCAGTGTAGAAGGTGTGTTTACTGCGGGTGATATGCAGCGCGGCCAGAGCCTGATCGTATGGGCAATTGCCGAAGGCAGATCAGCTGCGAAGGGTGTTGATCAATATCTTATGGGGGCTAGCGACCTGCCTTCGCCGGTGAAACCTGTCAGCCTTTCGTAACTTAAACTACTCGTACATTTTGGCCGGGTGTCTGTAGGAAAGAGCTATACGGTTTTGGCACCACGTCAGTAAAAGCAGTTGTCCTGTTGGTGGGTAGGGTGCGTGAGTCTTGCTCGTTGCATAAGCTATTTGAGTTGTTTATACATATTCACCAGCCGCAGCCCCCGAAGCCCATGCCCACTGGAAATTAAAACCTCCCAGATGTCCGGTTACATCCAGCACTTCTCCAATAAAATATAAGCCTTTTTGCTTGTTGGCCTGCATCGTTTTAGACGATATTTCATTGCAATTCACACCACCTAAAGTGACCTCGGCAGTACGATAGCCTTCAGTTCCATTAGGTTTGAAACGCCAACAGTGGAACTGTTGGGCAATGTCACTCAATTCCGAGTGTTTAAACTGGTTGATGGCTTTATTGGCAAATCCGCAATCCGGGAACCACAGTTCAATAAGCGTTTGCGCCATGTTTTTAGTAATGAATTGCGCAAGAATGGTTTTTAGTTCTGATTTCGGATGAGTGCGTTTTTTATCATCGAGTATGTTCAATAAATTTAATTCGGGTAAAAAGTCTATTTCCAGCTGATCACCTGGCTGCCAGTATGATGATATCTGTAAAATGGCGGGCCCACTTAACCCTCTGTGAGTAAATAGCAAGTTCTCCTTGAAACTCATATTGTTACAAGACACATTCACATATTGCGAGCTGCCACTTAACGATGAGAGTTTTTCCAAAGTAATTTTGTCTGCGGTAAAGGGAACTAGTGCTGCGCGAGTGGGAGTTACATTCAGTCTGAACTGTTGTGCTATCTGGTAACCAAATCCTGTTGCGCCCATTTTGGGAATTGATAAACCCCCTGTAGCTACAACCAGGGACTGACAAGTAGTGTGTCCCTGGCTGGTTTCCACTTCAAAGCTGTTATTGATATGTTTTATTCTGCTGGTGTTGCAATGCGTCCTGATTTTAGCTCCCGATTTGTGGCATTCGTTTAAAAGCATCTCCAGTATGTCTTTAGACTTGTTATCACAGAACAGCTGACCTAACTTTTTTTCGTGATGTGGAATATTATGCTTTTTAACCAGTGCGATGAAATCGTACGGGGTGTAGCGAGAGAGTGCGGATTTGCAAAAATTAGTATTATGAGAGATGAAGTTATCCGGTTCGCAGTAAATATTGGTGAAGTTGCAGCGACCGCCGCCAGACATCAGGATTTTTTTGCCAACTTTGTTAGCATGATCGATGATTAAAACATTGCGCCCTCTTTGACTGGCAACTAATCCACACATTAAACCTGCTGCCCCTGCGCCAATAATTACAACATCGACATGTTTGGGTAAAGGTGTTGTAGTGTGACTGGTCATTTAGTTTGATTAATTGAAGACCTGGAATGGTCTATAAGCTTATATAATTTCGGGAGTGTGTAGCATGCCTTATGTAAATATAAAAGTAACCAGGGAAGGAGTTACCAGACAGCAGAAGTCGGCATTAATAAAAGGTGTTACTGACTTGCTTGAGGATGTAATGGGAAAGAATCCGGCAACAACAGTGGTAGTGATTGATGAGGTCGAAACTGATAATTGGGGGATTGCAGGAGAACAGGTCACCAGTCGCCGGAAAAAAGGGCTATAAATCGTTTCGCATCTTATTGATTATGCAGCAGTGATTGAATGGCCTGCTCAATATCATATTTGCTGAATTGCCTGTTAGGGTTGTCGCCTGTTAAGCGAAAACGTTCGCTGCCTTCTCTGTCATAAATAAGTACCGCAGGTATGCTCATCAGGTTGGTTTTTTCAAACGCAAGCATGAGATTTTCATCCATGCGGTAGTGATCAAATTCAGCATTCATGCTGCGCAGAAATTTGTCGGCTGCTTCTATTGACTCTTTGTCATCCCTGTCGTCTAGATTCATGCTAACAAATACGACATCATCACTCTTGTAGCGCTTATGCATCTCTACCATTTCCGGGAACCTTTCCAGGCAACTGACGCACCACATCGCCCACATATCAACAACTACAATGTTGGGTTGCTTCGTTTGCAGTTTATTCAACCACTGCTGGTATGTTAAAGGCTCCATTAAAGAAGCTTCGTCGGCAACAGTGTTTGAACTGTATAAAGTGAATGATAGTAACGCTATCGCAATTAGCTGAACTAATTTATTGTACATATTTGACAGTGCATCCATGTGCTCTAGTTTCAGAAGGTGTTACCTGTCTGTTTTCGAGTGTCGCCAGTATGGCATTCTCTACATAGAATTCGCTGGGCTTGCCATTAATATGCTTGACAGTCCCGTCGCTGCTCATTTTCGCTGGTGAATTATAGAGTGCCCCGGTATAAATTAATTTACGTTGTTTGTTGAAAACAAAATATTCGGGTGTTCGAGTCGCACCAAGCGCTCTTCCCAATTCCTGACTTTCGTCGAACATATAGTCAAAATTGTAGCCAACTTTTTGTGCATGTATCACCATGGCAGGTAAACGGTCGTCATCTCGATGATTCACGCTTAAGCCGATAATGCGAACACTGTCATTTTTGAATTTATTGCTGAGGGCAACTAGATCTTTGTCCATTCCTTTCACCCATGGACAATGGTTTGCTAGTGACACAAGTACCAGAATGTCTTCGTCGAGCTGACTGGAAGAAATTGTTTCGCCAGAGATAGATGGAAGATTGTCAAAGGCTGGTAAATCATCGCCTATATTAAGTATGGAATTGTACTGTCCTGCAGATGCGAATGGTGCCTGTAGAAGGAACAGCAGTGAGCAGAGTGATAAAGCCGAGATTTTCATTTTATGTCCTCAAGGTTGAATACGGTAGACAAGTTTGCCTGCTAGTGAGTTCTATAAGCGGTAATTTATTTATTCTGGTAAACGCTATCATGCACATGTGATCGGTTATAGAATGAATAATTAACCTATAAAATTTAATGAATTTGAAAAAATATATGTAACCATGCTGGATAAGAAAACAATCTTAATTGACTTTGGAAAAATATCCACACCCTACTGTGGTCTGGCAGAAGTGGCCCTGAATTATGCGCAGGCATTGGAAAATCTAAAATCTGTGGAGCTGGAGTTTAAATATATTGTGCCCAAACCATTGATGGGTGAATTCCATAAGCGAGTAAGTGCCGAGGCAATAACGCCTGAATATTCTGGATTAAAGCGGCTGTGTTATTACATGACCGGACGAAGACAGTTTTTGTGTCGTCTGCCTGAATACGATCTGTATCATTATCTACATTTCTACTCTCCATGGGGTCCTGGATCTGGGGATATGAAACCCACTTTGCTAACAGTACATGATTTACATGCTCTGGAGAGAAAGAGAGCAGAAAAAAGGCTGCGTTATAGGCTTGGGGGTGTGCAGCACCTCGCATTTATATCGAAGTATGCAGCACAAGAGTATGCGAAGTATTTTAATGTGTCAGAAAAGCAGTCCCGCGTTATTTTAAATGGCGTAAAAACTCCTCCCAGGGTTGAAGTAAAGTGTAGCGATGCATGGAAGAACAAATACTCAGAATTCCTGTTTACCCTGGGAGGGCTGAAGCGAAAAAATATTCACAGTCTGCTGGCAATGCTTGAAAACAATAATCAGTTCTCTCTGCTGAAGGATATTAAACTGGTGGTGGCAGGGAGTGTTAAAGAAAAATACAAAAAAGAACTTATGTCTGAAATTGAGTTGAGAGGAATCCAGAACAAAGTGATATTTCTGGGGCTGGTTTCTGAGCAGGATAAGTATGCATTAATGCAGGCCTGCCGCGCATTTGTATTTCCGTCTTTACAGGAAGGTTTTGGTCTGCCGGTTATTGAAGCATTGCATTTTGGCAAACCTGTTTTTTGTTCTAGTAAAACAAGCCTGCCGGAAGTTGGAGGTAGTATGGTTTATTACTGGGATCACTTTGATCCAGCTTATATGTCGACTGTTTTGCAGCAGGGGCTGGAAGATTCTGCATGTCACGAAAATAAAATAGAAGAACGTAAAAATTACGCAAATGGTTTTGACTGGAATAAAAATGCTCAACAGTATGTAGAGTATTATTTGCAAATCCTGGAGCAATAGGTCAATTACCTCGCATGCCTTTTGCGTAAATATTTCCACTTTCTTGTACTTAGGCTGCGTTTTAATCTGGCCAGCTTTTGCTCCAGCAGTGGTTTTTTAGGTGCAATAATCTCAGTGCCCGAATAAAATGGCCAGAAATCCAGAAGGTGATCCTGCATGCGAGCATGGCATGCCTGGTCATATTTGGTGGGGAACAGGTCTGTAGCCAGCTGACCGCCGGGATGTAAATGTTTGTTGATAAAGGTCATTTCCATGACGTCAGGAACCTTGTATCCGTCAATGATAAACATGCTGGCGTAATTATTGGCATGCACGTTCCAGCAATGAAAGTGTTTGCTTATTTTTTCCATGACGTTAATTTTTTGTTCCAGCGAAACCTGTGGATACATGGTGTTAACGCCCAGGCCAGAGAGATCGTGAACTTCAATTGCAATCTGGTTGCATTGCATGAGAATGTGTTCTGGCATATTCAGGAAGGTTAGCCATTCCGCTCCCTCAACGTCCATTTTCAAAAAAATACGCCGATCCTGATCAGAATTACGAGCGATATGTGATTCAAATGTGTCGCAATTATCTGTCTTTTCGTGACTTATGCCTTCCTGGGTAAATTTAAAGCCTTCCCTTGGTGGGGGAGGGTCGATTGAAAAGTCATACTGGCGCACATCTGCACCATATTGATTGTGATAATGTTGATCAAAGCTGTCGTTATCTTCAATGCCGTAGGAATATAAAACTGTTTCAGTTAAATTCTCATGATCCATAATGACATAGCCACCGTCACCTGAGCAGCCGAGGCGGATTCTTGTTGCATGGTCAACCTGTTTTGGTTGTAGGGTTTTTAATAAATCATTAATTTTCATGCGGTTGCCAAGCAGGTCTTTATTGAAAGTAGACTCATGTGAGATGAGTAATATAAAACGTGTAATAAGCTTGTACTATAGCATTTTAGTGGCTTGCTGTTTGCCTTGTTGTTTATCGAGAATATTAAATCCAGTAGAGGAGTTTGTCCTTAAAATGAATCAGTCAATTTTTAAGATATGTGTATTAGCAATTTTAGCAAGTACATCAATAGTCTGTGCAGATACCCTGTATGTAGGTAAAGATCAGAAATATAGTTCAATCGATGAAGTCCAGTCAGTCGTTGAAGATGGCGATATTATTGAAATCGTCCCGGGAGTATATCGGGACTGCGCTGTATTTTACGCGGATAACCTGATAGTGCGCCCAAAGGGGTGGCCAGTGCATAAAGAAAAAGTTCGTTTTCAGGATGTTGCCTGTGAAGGCAAAGCAATTTTTGTGATTTCGGGTAACGATGTGCTTATTGAAGGGATTGAATTTGTACATGCGCGGGTACCTGATAAAAATGGTGCAGGTATTCGATTTCAGGGAACAAATCTTACGGTTAATGATTCGTACTTTTTGAACAACGAGTTTGGCATGTTTGCGAATTATAATGAAGAATCAGAAGTGATTGTCCGTCGTTCGGTATTTGAGCTAAATGGCAAGATGCCACCTCGTTGGGGGCATGGAATCTATGACGATGGTTCCCGCATTTTACGCGTCATCGACTCGCTATTCATCAAGCAAAAAACCGGGCATCACATCAAATCAAGAGCCGGTTATACAGAAATCATTGGCAATGAAATTTCAGATGGCATGGATGGAAATGCCAGTTATGCAATTGACATTTCAAATGGTGGAACAGTTTTAATCGAGAATAATATTATTCAAAAAGGCCCGTTGAGTGATAATACGACGACGGCGATTTGCATTGCATGTGAAGGTGGCAGAAACGAATCTAAAAGTATTGTCGTAAAGAACAATAAATTTATTAATGATACCTCAAGGAGTGTGGTGTTTTTGAGGAATTTAACCAGCACAGAGGAAGTTCTGGAAAATAATATTTTCAAGGGTGGAAAAACTGTCCTTGTTGAGCATGAATATGCAGATTAGCTATCGATTTTTTCGGCATTATAGAAATGCCATAAAAACAGGCTTCCTGCGCTGCGCCAGGGAGCCCAATGCGCTACCATGGAACGCGCTACTTTAGGGGTTGGTCTCGTTTCCAGTTGTTTTAAATTTTGTAGTGCAGCTTGCAAGGCTAAATCATTGGCCGGGAAAATATCCTGCCGGCCAAGAGAGAACATCAGGTAGATTTCTGCGCTCCATACGCCAAATCCATGTAAATTGGTTATTGCATTGATTGCGCTGGCGTCATCCAGTGAGTCAAGAGTGTCAGGATCAAACTGGCCGTTTTTGATCGCTTTTGCAAGGCCCTGTATATATTCTACTTTGCGTTCCGATAAACCTGTTTTTTTTAGAGTTGCTTTACGTCTGGCAAGTACATTGTCTGGTGTAATGTCAATTAACAGGTCTCTCACTCGCTGCATAATTGTATTAGCAGCCTTTGTTGATAGTTGCTGGCTGACTATAGTAACTACAAAGGTTTCAAATCCAGCAGGCTGAATCCTGGTGTTGGGGAAGCCGTAAACATTAAGTGCATGCTCAAGTTCTCTGTCACGTTGAGCAATTTTTAGCAGACTCCTTTTTATGTGTGTTTTATTCATGGGTGCTGTTGGTGTGAGATATTCAGCCATGCTACCTGTTTGCTGTCGTCAAATAAATTATATTATTGCTTGGGCTGAAATATTCTCTGTCAAATTGCTGTCTTACTATTCATGAATACTAAATTGCAGAAAATTTTCAATGTGAAGATGTGTGCTTCATTGGTGCTGGGGTGTATTGCGGTCTCATTACATTCAGCAAAAGTAATAGTCAATGTCGGTGATTTTTCGGGTAAAGACCTGTCTGGCTGGAATGAGAAATCATTTAGTGGTGCAACAGACTATCGATTTGAACGACAGGCTGAATTAAATTATTTGTATGCAAGTGCTGATAAGTCTGCATCTGCATTATATAAAAAAATCAAGATTGATCTGCGTAAAACGCCATATCTAAACTGGTCGTGGAGAGTCGACAAGCCGCTGCCAGAGTTAAATGAGCAAGTAAAAGAAGGTGACGACTATTCTGCGCGAGTGTATGTGATCGTTAAAAGAGGGTTGGCCCCATGGAGAACCAATGCTTTAAATTATATCTGGTCTAGCAATAAGGCCCCAGAACAGTCATGGCCTAATGCATTCACTGAAAAAGCAATTATGATCCCGCTGCGAACCAGGCTGGATGCCAGTCAGGAATGGAGACATGAAAAAGTTAATGTGAGAACAGATTTTGAAGACAATTTTGGAGTGAAGACGGAGATGATTGATGGTGTCGCCATTATGGTTGATAGTGATAACTCTGGTCTTGTGACAGCGGCCAGCTTTGGAGATATTTATTTCTCAGCCAATTAAGTTAATGCAATTCTCGTATCAGGTTAGCCAGGCCTGACTAATATCTCTAGTAGCGTGTCTCAACTTCCATCACAGAGGTCTCTGGGTGTTCAGGATGGAAGCGTACTACGACTTCGCAGCCCAGTGGATAACGCTCGACATAGTTTGATGCAATTTCCTTTGAGGGTGTCCAGGTGAGGAGTAATGATGAATGCGTGTATTTCTTGTCATAGGCATAATATTCATATGAGAATCGAGCTCTATAAACCCGTTTGGTTCTACTGAATAATCCTGTCTGGTCTTTGTAGTCTAATTTTGATTCGGTGACTACACCTTTGACTGTTTTCCAGTAGCCTGTATTGTTGGTTATTTTTTCTGATACTGGAGAAGAGGACCCAGGGAGATTTTTTCTGGCTTTCGAATAAATATAAATCGCTGCTATTAAGAAACAGAATAGAACGAGTGCGATCAGTATGCTGACTGAGGTTATTATCTCCACTGTATTCCTCGCATTAACTATTCTGAGCTGGTTGAGTATTTCAGTATCTGAACTACTTCCTCCGGGGTTTTTGCCCAGGCCATTGCAGCAGCGTCTACTTCTTTCAGTGGATGTATTATTTCTTCGTCATGAAGTGTGATGTATGGTTTGCTTAATGCAGCACAATAGCCAGCATCAAAAGCGGCATTCCATTGCTTATATTTATCGCCAAAACGTACAATTGCTATATCACACATTTCAATCAGTGTTTTAGTGCGAATTCCATTGACCTTGGAGGATTTATGATCGCGCCAAAACCCATCACTATCGGGGCCAAGCATGTCTCCTGCAGCATCGCTGGCTTCATGGTTGGTCACTGCTGATGTAAAGGTGATCGGAAGATTAAGCGCTTGTGAGCCGCGTTTAATTTGATCGCGCCAATCAGTGTGGATTTCACCAGACAGGTAAACAGTCCAATTCATTTTTGTCATCACTCCGTGTTTATATCGCAGTAATTATACGCAGGATTAATTGTTTATTGATATGGATTGCTTCAAATATTGGAAACATTCGTCATAACTTCCACGAAATGTAATAAATTCTTTGCGCGCTTCCAGTTGAGAGCAATACAGTGGGTCATAGTATTCACTCAATAGGGGCTCTAGCCACTGCATATGCTGAGAGCTGTCCGCATACTTACTGTGTTGATGTAATGCGTGTTGTAATTTTTTATCTAGCACTTGCCAGCGATTGATGCCGAGTCTTTTGCGAATTCTCAACAGGCTGTTTGTCAAATAGCTGGAAAATTCTTGAAAGGCGAGTTCGTAGTCACTGTGAAGTTCCGTAAACTCTTTTTCCATCTCGATCACATACTCTTTGAGAAGCTGTTGCAGCCTCGTTTCAATAGTTGTTTCAACGACGACTAATGGTGAGGTGCGCATCTTGCTGTAGATATTTTTGGGAATATCAACACTGCCTATATAACGACTTTCGTCTTCAAGTGTAATCGATTGATGTCCGCAGTTTTTTGCCTTGAGCAGGTCTATCGAAAGCAGATTTTCAAAGTTGATTTGGCTGCTGGGTGGCGTGGCGTGTGCGCCAAAGCTCGAGCCACGATGATTTGCAGCACCTTCCAGGTCAATGCCATTACTGATATCTCTGATTAATTGTGTTTTTCTGGAGCCTGTCATTCCACCTAGCAGGGTGAAAGTAAAATGGTTGCTGGCATGTTCCAGGTTATTGACCAGAAAACGCCTTAATGCCTTGTAGCCTCCATTAACCCTGGGGATTTCTATACCAGCTTCATATAGCCATTGTTGTGTGATTCTGGAACGAAGTCCGCCACGAAAACAGTAGATATAAATATTGTTATTGTGTTGTTTGGAGAATGCGATCCATTGGTCAATGCGGTTTTCTTTGGTGTTGCCGCTGACCAGCTTGTGACCCAGTTCTATGGCTTTGTCCTGGCCTTTTTGTTTGTAGCAAAGGCCGACTTGATGACGCTCGTCGTCGTTGAGTAATGGAAGATTAACAGCGTACGGAAAAGCGCCCTGATTAAATTCAACAGGTGCGCGCACATCCAGCAGGCCTGGGCTGGCAAGTAGGATTTTTTCATATTCACTACTTTGGGGAAGTTGCATATATTTGTTTGCCAGGTGATTGCTGTGAGTAAAATTCAGGTAAATTATACAGGTGATTGTTATAAAATGATCAAATGTTGCAGGGCTGAGTAAATACTGTTGTGCATAGATTGCTAAAATAAACAAAATAAATGTTATGAAATTTCTGAGGTTTCTGTTTTTTATAGGAATGCTGTCGGGTTCACAGGTCCTTGCTGACAGCAGTATAGACTTATTGAATAGGATGGATGCGTCGGCACTTTTAGTGATTGACGCTAACGGCCTGCCCTTATATGCAAAGCAATCCGAAGAAGTGCTTATTCCAGCCTCTACAGTTAAATTACTCACCGCATTAATGGCGATCAAACATTGGGGCCGTACACATCGTTTTGTAACTGAGTTTTATATCGACACAGCAGAAAACAGTCTGGTGGTTAGAGGCCTGGGTGATCCATTCCTGGTGTCTGAAGAAATTGACTTGATCGTCGAGAAAATCAAACAGATGAATTTTCAGTCATTCAGCAGTATTCATGTGGATACAGGTTATTTTAGTGATGCACTTAATGATGCCATGCCAGCGACGACAGACAACCCATATGATGCTTCTGCCGGCGCTCTTGCAGTGAATTTCAATACTATCGAAGTCAATGTGCTTGACGGTGTGATTACCAGTGGTGAAGCGCAGACCCCAATTACTGCCATGGCCAAATCACTGGCTAAAGGACTTGCTAACGGCAATCACCGTATCAATCTTGGAAACGCGCAACGTGGGCCAAAGTATTTTGTTGAGATATTATCTGAAAAGCTGCGCCGTGCCGGTATTGTGGTCAAGCAGACGCACGTAATGGAACGTGACGCAGGAGGGCTATCGCTATTATTTACTCATTACAATAGTCGCCCGCTTGATAAAGTGATTGCTGCCATGCTGAAATACTCAAATAATTTTATCGCCAATCAATTATTCCTCATGTTGGGGGCTGAGAAGCTGGAAGCACCTGCCACATTGGGCAAATCGAGACTGGCGCTGAAAGCGTTTATTGATATAAATTTTCAATGGCAGCGCTATTCTGTTTACGATGGATCAGGACTGTCCAGAAATAACCGATTGAGTGCTCGACACTTAACCGAACTGGCGCAAAAATTTGCTCCTTATCGAGATTTAATGCCGTCTCAGTCACCTGCTATCAGGGCAAAATCGGGGACCTTGAGCGGGGTGAGTTGTTACGCAGGGTATGTGTATCGTGAAGGGGAATGGTTAATATTTGCATTGATGATTAATCATCCAGTGGAATATCGATTTCGAGAGCGATTGGCAGAAGAATTGCTGACAATTACCTTCTGACGGTAATGGTCTTATGGAGATCTCCTAAGTGTCTGTTTTGTATACACATGCAGAGAAGCGGAAGCGCTTGAGGCTAAACAGGCATGAAACTCTCCCAAAATAGCTGCAAAAGTCTTTAGTGTTAGATCGCCACTTGTAGTATTATCGCGCGGCCATAGGGAGCGGGCCTGCCCACCTTGATATCCAATTATTAAATATATTTACAAAGATTATTGTTATGACTGAATTATCCAAATACCGAAATATCGGAATTTTCGCACACGTTGATGCTGGAAAAACAACCACTACCGAGCGTATCTTAAGCCTGACTGGAAAAATACATAAGATAGGCGAGGTTCACGATGGTGAAGCGACCACGGACTTCATGGATCAGGAGCGAGAGCGCGGAATTACTATTCAGTCGGCAGCGACAAGCTGTCTTTGGAAAGATCATCGTTTCAATATTATTGATACACCAGGACACGTGGATTTCACCATCGAAGTTTATCGATCACTAAAAGTGCTTGATGGAGGTGTAGGAGTTTTTTGTGGGTCTGGAGGCGTAGAGCCGCAGTCAGAAACCAACTGGCGTTATGCAAACGAGTCGGAAGTAGCGCGAGTAATATTTGTAAATAAGCTGGATCGTTTGGGTGCAGACTTTTATCGCGTCGTGAAGCAAATTAAAGATGTACTGGGAGCTAAACCACTTGTGATGACACTGCCAATCGGAACAGAAGATAATTTTTCTGGTGTGGTAGATTTATTAACTCGCAAAGCATGGGTATGGGATGGGTCTGGTGATCCATTAAAATATGAAATTCAGGATGTCCCTGCGGATATGGTGGATGATGTTGAGAAATTCCGTGAAGAGATGGTTGAAATTGCATTAGAGCAAGATGACGATGCAATGGAAAAATATCTGGATGGCGTGGAACCTGATGAAGCTACTCTTAAGCGCTGTATACGCAAAGGCACGATTGCCCTGGATTTCTTCCCTACTTATTGCGGTTCAGCATTTAAGAACAAAGGCGTACAGCTGGTGCTGGATGCGGTAGTGGATTACTTGCCTTGTCCGACAGAAGTAAAGGCACAGCCTGAAGTGGATCTGGAAGGTAACGAGACTGGCGAATTTGCCATTGTTGATGTGAATGCACCGCTACGTGCATTGGCCTTTAAAATTATGGACGATCGCTATGGTGCGCTGACATTTATCCGTATTTATTCTGGCAAAATAGAAAAAGGCACTTCAGTTCTAAATACCTTTACAGGAAAAACAGAACGTATCGGCCGTATCGTAGAGATGCATGCAGAGTCGCGTGAAGAATTAGCGTCTGCCCAGGCAGGTGATATTGTAGCCGTACTTGGCATGAAAAATATTCAAACAGGTCATACCTTATGTGATCCTAACCATCCAGCCACACTTGAGCCCATGGTCTTTCCTGACCCGGTTATCTCGATGGCAGTAGCGCCAAAAGATAAAGCAGCTTCAGAAAAAATGGGTATCGCGTTAGCCAAGATGATTGCAGAAGATCCATCTTTCCTCGTCTCGACGGATGAAGAAAGTGGTGAAACCATTCTTAAAGGTATGGGTGAATTACACCTTGATATCAAGATTGATATTCTAAAGCGTACGCATAACGTTGAAGTGGTTGTAGGTAAACCGCAGGTAGCCTACAGAGAAACAATAACACAGCGTCTGGAAGATTCTTATACTCATAAGAAACAGTCTGGTGGTGCAGGTCAGTTCGGTAAGATCGACTATGTTATCGAACCAGGTGAAGTGGGTAGTGGTTGGCAGTTTGAGTCAAAAGTTACCGGTGGTAATGTGCCTCGTGAATTCTGGCCTGCTGTAGAAAAAGGCTTCAAGATGATGATGGATGAGGGTGTACTCGCCGGATACCCTTGTGTTGATGTTCAGGTTACCTTAATGGATGGTTCTTACCATCCCGTCGATTCGTCTGCAATTGCATTTGAATTGGCCGCAAAAGGTGGTTTCCGTCAGTCGATGCCAAAAGCAAGTCCGCAAATAATGGAGCCGATCATGAAAGTAGACGTGTTTACTCCTGAAGATCACGTTGGTGATGTAATTGGTGACCTGAATCGTCGCCGTGGCATGATTAAATCCCAGGAGCCTGGTGTGACAGGTACACGTGTTAAAGGTGACGTGCCGCTTGCAGAGATGTTTGGTTACATTGGTGACCTGAGAACAATGACGTCAGGTCGAGGCCAATTCTCAATGGAATTTTCTCACTACAGCCCGTGTCCCGCTAATGTGGCAGAGCAGGTCATCAAGGAAGCTAAAGAACGCAAAGAAAACAAGTAGCGGAAAAGTGTTTGTTAAAAAAGCCCCGCGCTGCGGGGCTTTTTTTTGCTGGCTGGAACCATTCTTTTGATTGCTGCAGGCATTACCCTTGTTTTCGAGATGATTTGTGATCACGGGCTTTACGCACAGGTGCTTTTGTTTTTAAGTTGGCATCCTCTCTTTTGCTACCATACAGGTTTTCGAAATCTGAAAATTTGCTGGCAGAACGGTTGGGTCGGTAACCGTAATTGTCGCTCAGGCGCTTGAGTTCCACAGTGGTTTTATCACCAGCATCTTCAAGCATTTCAAGAAGGGATGTTTTTAACAGGTCTGTTTCTGACTCCAGCCAGAACGCGTTATCTGTGACTGGGTTTGATAAGCGGCGCGTCGTATTGGTGATTTCGTGTCGGGGCGAGCCATCTTTCACATGCAAATCATGCATGGTTCTTTCAAGTAACAGTTCATACGCTTCGCCAATCATGTTGACTGGGTCATGTGGGTTATGGTCTTTCATGCGCGGCCTCCTAAATGAATCAAAACAATTGTTTAGCAGTCAGCTACACGTCTATTAACGGCGTTATTTGTGTAATATGCAAATAAATTAATATATTTTGCAGGATAAATAGTTCTTATCTGTAGGCATGGCTGTGTATTTGTCAGGTATTGTTAATTGAGTCATGCGTAAATGGGCAGTATTTCTCATAGCCCGCTTCAATAATGTTATATGCTTTCCCTGTGTGGTCAATTAATAAAAATAATAACTATAAATAATTGATTTAAGCGCATTGCTTTTTTGTTTGAGAGCAATGAGTTGTGGATAAGGAGAGAAACACTATGTCTGGTTCATTCCGATATGGGCTCAGGTCGCGTTTTTACGGGTTATTTTCGCAGTTGCCATGGTCGCTGGTGGTGACAGCGATTGTATTACTGCCTGTGATATATTTTGCCGAGTCACAGACGCGTATATTACTTGTTTATATATTTATTTACTGGGCTGCAACTATTGGCGTTGTCATGCTGGTTAAAGATATATATGCACAGCGTTTTCTGTTGGAATTCTCAATTCAGCGTTGCGGAATTTCGGTGCGAAAAAACGCAAACAATGTTGTTGAATATACCTGGCCGCAGCTCAGCACTATTCGTTCATTACGCAAGAAAGACAGGATCTCGCGATTTACGCTTGAAGGTCGTGGTGTTCTGCTAAAGTTTGAAGACGGATTTGAGTTGCCTGTATTTGAACAGGTATCAAACTATGATTCATTTAATTTAATGCTGAAAAAAATGGCGCTGTAATTAATTGGCTGCTAGAAAGGATTCTCGCAGGTATTTAATAATTTCATCAGACTCGTATAACCAGGTTGTGTTCTGTGCATGATCGATGCGCAGGCAGGGAACCTGAAATTTACCACCTTCATTAATTAATTCAGCCATATCATTGGCTTGTTTTTTAACGTCAGTTCTGGGTATGTTTAACCCGAGTCGTTTTATTTCTCTACGCACTTTCACGCAAAATGGGCAGGCGCGCATTTCGTAGATTTTCAGATTGTTTGTTTTTTCGTCAAGGATAGCTTGTTGTTGAGCACTGCGGCTTGGTGCCTTGGGTGATGTGAGTTTGTCAATTCCAAGTATCATCGCACCAATGACTTTTCTAGCGATTCTAATAGGCATATCGATTTATGTTGTTATGATTCAGGTGAGCGGAAACTGCTTGGCTTTGTATGAAATAATACATTCTGTGATTTAAAAAAAATACACATCTATTTGGGTGGAGTGATGAGGCGTATATGACAAAAAAGAGCATTAAATCTATCACGGTTGCTGTCCTGGCGCTGATTTCCGTGTTCTTTGGTTCTGAGTATTATAAAGCGCAGGATATTTCGGCGATTAATTCTGGCGCAGAGACCATTGAAGAGCTGTATATCAATCGTCAGTCTGGAGTAATGGTTGAATTTGAGGGGCAGGTTATCAAGTTGCTTCCTGACGATAATAAAGGGAGTCGCCATCAAAGATTTATTGTTAAATTAAATGAAAGCCATACAGTCCTTATTGCTCATAATATTGATCTTGCTCCACGTGTGCCTATTCAATCAAATGCAAACATTACGATCTATGGCCAATATGAGTGGAATGAAAAAGGTGGTGTGGTTCACTGGACGCATGCAGATCCTAATGGCACGCATGAAGGTGGCTGGATCAGATTTCAGGATAAAGTTTATCAATAATCCAGTAACGCGCTGAGAATCTAAATGTATTTATTACGCTTGCAGGATGTATCACTAGAGTTTGGTGATGCAGCAATTCTGAAAGAAGCCAATTTTGCAGTCAATCCCAAAGAACGAGTATGTTTGATTGGGCGTAATGGAGCGGGCAAATCTTCATTGCTGAAATTGATTACAGGTGAGTACTCGGCAGATCACGGAGACATTCAAAGGCGACGTCATTTGCGAGTTAGCCAGCTGGAACAAACACTATTGTCCACATCTGGTGAAACTGTGCGTGAGGTTATTCGGCAAGGTATGTCTGAACAACAGGCATTGCTGGATGAATATCATCGTTTATCTAAATCCAGTATGGATAAGTCAGCGCTTAAGCAGCTCGAAGAGTTGCAGCATCAGATTGACGCCAGCGGTATCTGGAATATAGATCAGCAGGTTGACATCATCATCTCGCAGTTAAATCTACCTGGTACACGAAAGCTAAGTGAGCTTTCTGGTGGATGGCGACGTCGGGTTGCTTTAGGCAAAGCACTGGTGTCGGAGCCAGATCTGCTGTTACTTGATGAGCCTACAAACCACCTTGATATCAGTACAATCGAATGGCTGGAACATCGAATTCGCGGTTATGGCGGAAGTGTTATTTTCATCACTCACGATAGAATTTTTTTACAGAAGCTCGCAACAAGGATCGTTGAAATAGACCGCGGTAATTTAGTGAGTTGGCCGGGAAGTTATGATAATTACCTGGAACTTAAAGAAAAGGCATTGGAAGAAGAGTCCACACATAATGCATTATTCGATAAAAAATTGGCTCAGGAAGAAGAATGGATACGCCAGGGAATAAAAGCACGGCGTACTCGTAATGAAGGTCGTGTGCGGTCATTAATGGCCATGCGCGATGAACGTGCAAAGCGGGTTCAGTTACAGGGAAAAGCTCGCATTGATATTGAAAAAGGCGAACGCTCAGGCCGCAAGGTTATTGCAGCACGTAATTTGACGCATGGCTACGAAGGTCAGACGCTAATCGAAAAGTTAAACCTGAAAATTATGCGAGGCGACAGAATTGGCCTGGTAGGGAATAACGGTGTTGGGAAAAGTACGCTTTTAAAAATTTTATTAGGAATGATTAAGCCTGACACAGGGTCAGTCAAGCTAGGCACTAATTTGGAAATTGCTTATTTTGACCAGGTGTTACGTGACCTGGATATGAATAAAACCATTGCGCAAAATATCGGTGATGGTAAGGACTATGTTGAATTAAACGGTAAACAGCGTCATGTTGTCGGGTATCTAAAAAACTTCCTGTTTTCTCCCAAGCGAGCCATGACACCGGTACGTGCATTATCTGGTGGTGAAAAGAATCGGGTTGCACTCGCCAAATTGTTCATTCGCCCGGCAAATCTGCTGGTACTGGATGAGCCCACAAATGATCTTGATGTAGAAATGCTGGAAGTGCTGGAACAGCGCCTGGTAGATTATACCGGCACGTTGCTGTTAGTCAGCCATGACCGCGTGTTTCTGGATAACGTGGTTACGAGTATTTTAGTCTTTGAAGCAAACGGAGGCGTGCAAGAATATGTGGGTGGATACAGTGACTGGGTTAAACGCGGAAAAGTATTAACCGAAGCGGATGTGCCTGATGAAGTGCGCGTGATTGAGCAACCAGAAGATACGCCACGCGCTGAGAGTAAAGTTAAAACAAAAAAACTAAGCTACAAATTGCAACGAGAGCTGGACGAGCTGCCTGCCCTGATTGAGACATTGGAGAGTGATATTGATTATCTTCAGACTCAAATAGCTCAACCGTCTTTCTATGATAAAGACTACAATGAAACCCGGGATGTGCTGGACGCTTTAGCCAACACACAGGCACGGCTGGATGCGGCAATGAACCGGTGGGCTGAATTGGAGCAATAAATAGAATAATCGCGATGAAACCCACCAAAATTGAGTCGACTAGAGCATTGCGATAGATAAGTATTAACGAATTGCGCCGATAACCTAGCTTAACAAAGATAAGAATCGTCAAGCTAGTGCTATGGACAGAAGTATAGATGAATCAATGCTTGCATTGCTTAAGCAGTGCAAAGACCTGCCTACACCTCCCGCGGTCGCTTCTAAAATTATTCAGCTCAGTAATGAGCAACATGCCGATCTGGACACGCTGGCCTCAATAGTAGCGATGGATCCAGCGTTAAGTGCGAAAATTCTGAGTATTGCTAATTCATCAATGTACATGCGCAGAATTGAGGCAGACTCCATTGAGCAAGCAGTGGGTATGTTTGGCTGGTCAGGGACGCTTAATATCGCTTTAGGATTTGCAGTCATCGGCTCAGTTCGCGGCGCGTTCACATCGGGACTGGATTATGACTATTTCTGGTTAAGATCTTTGGCGGCGGCGATATCTGCGCGTGCACTGGGTCAAATGTCATCTTCCAGTAATGTGGAAGTATTGTTTTTGCCAGGTTTGTTGCAGGACATTGGAATGCTCGCGCTCGACAGAGCAATAAAAGATATCTACATCGGACTTGAAGACAGGCAACAGGATCATGTGTATATCACGCGTTTAGAACACAAAATAGCTAATACTGATCATGCCATCATAGGTGAGTGGCTACTGAATCATTGGGGAATACCTAAAGAAGTGACAGAACTTGTAGGGCTGAGTCACATCTCCAATTTCAAAACAGGTGATGAACAACTTTTAACAAATCAGAAATGTATTTATCTTTCAGGCTATCTGTCTGATTGTCTGATGCAGGATGAAGATCGTAAATCGTTTGAAAAGGTAGCGTTTCTCATGCATAAAGAAATGAACATTTCTATGGGTGATTTTATTTCTTTGTTGGGGCATGTCGCTAGTCAATTTCAGGAAATGGCAGCATTATTTGATTTGCAGGTAAAAAATTCCAATCAGATCCAGTCTGTCACTGAGCTTGCGTCGCTGGTATTGTTGTCTGAATCGTAAGCTTTTTTCACTCTTGCATATTGTTGCATGCTTTTACTGGTTTCTATCCATGCAAAATAAACCACTAAAGTTCAGTGCGTTATCCATAATAGCGTTAGTCATATTTGTTCTCGTGTAAAACGTGATGTTCATCACACTTTAAAAATTGTTAGCGTTAAATTCATTAGTCTTTAGTAAGTTAACGCATAAAAATAACTAGCTAATATTCAATAACTAAGTGAGAATGCGATCGTAAGTTGGGTTGTAAAAATTAATTGTTATCGAAGGGGATTTTTTAATGAAAACGGTTGGGTTGATATTACTTTATGTTTTGACGATTAGCGCATCGCATGCGTCAATTGTTCAGGGGCAACAATATTTATTGCTGGATCATCCGGATGGCGTACTCGTCAATAGTCCTGGCCATGGTCCTTATGGTCTCAGACTGGACTCATTGCTGCCTGATGGCTCAGGACCAACATTCAGTGTTGAGTTAAATGGAGCGAGTGCAGTTTTAGAATGGATTGGGGATACGGCAACAATTGTGGGCACTATTTGGAATAATTCTACAAATGAATTATGGAGTGTGATGCAAACATTTACAGGTGTGACTGCACAAGGTACTGGCTTCGTCGCTTCTGCTGGGGAGCTAACTGTTACTGACACAAGCATGAATCAATTTTTATTTAATGCAACACCATCAGGTAATGTGTTCCAGGCCGATGCGTCAGGGCATCGTTGTGCGTCTCATGCGGGATGTGGTCCTTTAGTGGCAAGAGGCTGGGTGGTCCCTAAATTTTTTGATCCGGTGGGTAGTAATGACTGGTTGGTTCAATTAACTCCTGTGCCAGTTCCAGCAGCACTGCCTTTGTTAGTTTCCGGGTTACTTGGCTTTTCACTCTTCTCGCGTAAGTACCGAAAGCAGGGTATTTAATCCCTCTGGATAACAGAAAATAACAGTTCCCATTTGAAAGCCCCGCTGTGCGGGGCTTTTTTGGTTATTCTTCATAATTATCTGATTAATAAGCTAGAATAGGGAACTCAAATAGATGTAATGACTCATACATACCAGTCACATTACTCTATAAAATTATAATCGGAGCCTATAAATATGCGTTTTTTACCATTTACGTTTTTTATCATGATCGTGTTTGGATGGTCTTCACCTTTGCTGGCAGGCAATGATGGTGGATATGATAAAGAAACCATAATCAGTGAGGCTGAAGGTTACCTGGGTGCAGGTGCTGAAGGGCTGGCGTCGGTCATAGAAAAAGTGTTTGAAGACCATGGGCAACCAGACGGCTATATCAAAGGCAGAGAGGCAGCAGGTGCTGCAATCGTCGGTTTACGCTATGGTGATGGTGATATTTACCTGAAGAATGGCTACAGTCGTCAATTGCACTGGCAGGGCCCTTCCGTGGGATTTGACTGGGGTGGAAATGCAGCAAAAGTGTTTACACTGGTTTATAATTTACCCAGTGTAGAAAGCGTGTTTCAAAGGTTTCCCGGTGTTGATGGAAGTCTGTATTTTGTTGGCGGTGTCGGTTTAAACTATGTTCAACGTGACGATATCGTGCTTGCACCTATTCGTCTGGGCGTTGGCTGGCGTGCGGGAGCCAATGTGGGATACATGAAAGTGACACCAGAGAAGACGTGGAATCCTTTTTAATTTGCGAGCACTGCTAGTACTACCTCAGGCGTAGTGGATAGTCGTCCGAACCATGATGCGCGGGGAAAAGAATAATTACGAAAATATAACGCTATGCGCTGGAAGACTGGTAGACGAAGTAGAAATATAGAAGACCGGCGAGGAACCAGATCCTCGTTGCCGGGATTTCCCAGAGTGGGAGGGCGCAGAGGACTAAAACGCGGTGGCGGACTGAGTGGCGGCGTTATTCTAATCATTATTGTTATCGGTTTGATAACCGGGCAAAACCCACTGCAAATGCTGGGGATGATTGCAGGTAATGGTGGAGGTTCGTCATACACCACCGAATCACAAGGTGTTCCACTGAATCCATCTGCTGATGATGAACAGGCCGACTTTGTTTCAGCGGTGTTAGCGGATACTGAAGATGCCTGGCAGGTACTGTTTTCGCAGGCAGGTTCTGATTATCGGGCGCCTCAACTTGTTTTGTATAACGATGTTACGCAGACAGCATGTGGAGTGGGGCAGGCGACGTCTGGTCCTTTTTACTGTCCTGCTGATTCAAAAGTTTATCTGGATCTTGCGTTCTTTAATGAGTTAAAAAGACTGGGCGCGCCAGGTGATTTTGCAATTGCTTATGTCATCGCACACGAGATAGGTCACCATATCCAAAATCTGGTGGGAACATCGGCCAGAGTTTTTCAGCAGCGTCAACGCAGCAGTAAAAAAGAAGCCAATGCATTATCCGTACTGCAGGAACTTCAGGCCGACTGTTATGCTGGTATATGGGCGCACCATGCACAGAGAGACAGAAATATTCTGGAACCGGGTGATATAGAAGAAGGCTTAACGGCGGCGGCATCAGTTGGTGATGACAGACTTCAGCGGCAGGCGGGTCGTGCGGTACAGCCCGAAGCGTTTACGCATGGTTCTTCTGAACAACGTATGAAATGGTTCCGCACAGGATTTGATTACGGTAGTGTAGATAAATGCAATACCTTTAACTGAGTTGTATAGTCAATATCAAGACTAGCGCAACTCGTTGTAATATTTGAAACTTATAGTGAGTTTAAATAAGTTAAATATTATCTTCATCCAATAATAACCGGAGAATGGATATGTCATCAGTTGCAAGAGTTACAGAAATTAAATCGTCTTCTAAAAAAAGCTTTGAAGATGCTATTCAGGTAGGTATAAAAAGAGCAAGTAAGACTTTGGAAAATATCAAAGGTGCATGGGTGCAGGATCAGGAAGTCACCGTGTCGAAAAATGGTAATATTGAAGAGTATCGAGTATTGCTTAAAGTGACTTTTGTACTGAAATAAAGTTATTCCCATAAAAAGCCCGAATTGAGTCGGGCTTTTTATAATAGTTGTAAAGTCTATTTGGCAAATGCGTTTTTAAGTACGCCTATTATTGCCATTAAAACGCCACCGCCAACGCCGCCGGAAGCAACGCTTCCCAGGATGCCCGCGATATCAGAGGTTCCTGCGCCAGCGTCGATGCCTAGCATGCCGAGTATTGCACCCCCAGCACCTCCGCCAATAATGCCGACAATAGAATTACCCATCGTGCCCAGACTTAAATTTTTCATTAAGCTGCCAGCAACGTTTCCGCCTACTGCACCGCTAATTAAATTAATGATTATGGGAAGCATACTTTCCATTGTTATTCTCCTGATAGTTTTATTATTTTAGTTATCAATTGAAGTGCGCCGCTGCAATTTCTACTGCAAGAATACACGGTGTCATTATAAGGGTATATTTCGCAAAACAGGGCGCAGTTAAAACAGTACTTCTGGTAGGATAATAATCGATTAACTATCAGTCGCTTACAGGGTATATAAAAACAATAATCTTGTCACGGTCGCTACCAATATTTCTAGCTGGAGAGATAATTTGCTAAATAATGAATATTACACAGTCGCTAATCATGGGCCTTATGAATATTTCCGGCTTGGTGATTTTACTTTGCAGTCAGGACAGGTTTTGAAAGATGCGCACTTAGCGTATGCAAAATTCGGTGAATTGAATGCTGATAGAAGCAATGCAATTCTATTTGCAATTATGTTTTCGGGGACATCGAAAAACATGATGCATTACATTGGTCCTGGTAAGGCTTTAGACCCTGAAAAGTATTGCATTATTTTACCCAATCAGCTTGGCAATGGACTGTCTACCTCACCGCATAATATTGACAATGATCAAGCCATGGAGAACTTTCCAGCTTTATCTATAGCAGATGATGTCGTGGCGCAGCATCAGCTGTTATCTGAGAAATTCAATATAGAAGAGTTGCAATTAGTGACCGGCTGGTCGATGGGTGCACAACAAACTCTGGAGTGGGCTATTCGTTATCCGAAGATGGTTAAACGCGCTGCACCTATAGCCGGGACCGCAAAGTGCACAGAACATAATGCTTTATTTGTGGATGTTTTTTGTGATGCATTAACATCCGATCCGGCCTTTCAGCAAGGTGCCTATACCGAGGCACATAGTTGCTCGCTTGGATTGAAACGACTCGCTCATGTATTCGCAATGATGGGTGTATCCGCGGAATTGTATAATCAGGAATTATGGCAAAGGCTTGGTTTTACTTCCAAACAGGCTTTTTTAGAGCAGTTTTGGGAGGCATGGGTTAGGCTGATGGACCCTAACGCCCTGCTGGCGATGGCAAGGAAATGGCAATCGGGTGATTCCAGTCTGCATGCTAATGGTGACTTGCCTAAAGCGTTACGGCTGATTACTGCCAAAACGTATATGATTGGATTTGAAAAAGATATGTTTGTACCCCCGGCAGACCTGATTTATGAACAGCAATATATCAGGAACAGTGAGCTAAAACTGCTGCCATCATTAATGGGGCATTTTGCAATGCTGGGACTGTTTGAGGAAGATTTTGAGGCAATAGACAGTCTGTATTCAGAATTACTGGCTAGCTAGAAGGGTAGATGGAATCTTGTTATTGCAGTGTTATACTGCGTTCCCAATTTGAACGGTGGTATTAGTATGTTTGGTTCTCGTGTCAGTATTGAGCAAGTCGAAGAAGGTAATGAACTTGCGCCTAAATTTGATGAAAACGGTCTTATACCGGTTGTCACTACAGATATGGTATCAGGTGAATTACTGATGATGGGCTATATGAATGCTGAGGCATTCGCCAAGACGATAGAAACTGGCGAAGCACATTACTGGAGTCGTAGCCGTGAATGTATATGGCACAAGGGAGCAACAAGCGGGCTAGTACAAAAGGTCGAAGAAATGCGCATCGATGATGATCAGGATACAGTCTGGTTGAGGGTCGATGTAGCGGGTGGCGCCAGTTGTCATGTTGGCTATCGTTCCTGCTTTTATCGTTCGATCCCTATTGGTAAGCCTGAGTCAAAGGGTCCATTAACGTTGACTTATCATGAGAGTGAAAAAGTATTTGACCCTGAAGAAGTATATGGCGATGCTCCTAATCCCACAAAACTGTAAACGCTAAAAAAGACTCGCCCGGTGTGATCTGAAAAATTCAGGTTGCGGGTCGTATTTTTGAATTTAATAGTTAATTTAACCAAGTAAATTTATGAGTTATTTGATTCAGGAAATCTCGCTGTACCTGCTGGGTGCACTTGTCATCGGTGTGATGTATGGCTGGGTTGTCAGAGGTATTCGCGCTCAACGTGATTTGAATGAGCTGCTAAATCAGAATGAGCAGCAAATTGCGCAATTGCGTGATGAAAACAAACTGCTTGCAGACCGGGTTGAGCAACTGGAAATGATTCCTGCCAGTGGTGGCGGAGAAGACTGGCAGGATGAATATCCACTAAATGAAATTAAAGACATAGAAGCGTCAACATTATCAAAGCTGGCTGCATTACAGATAAACACAACTAAAGATTTGTGGAAATACTGTAGCAATGATGATGCTGTGTATGATCTTGCAGAGAAGATAGGCGTAGAAGATTTTGCAATTCAGCGTTGGGTATCTATATCGCAATTGCTTCGAGTTGCCAATATTGAAGCAGATGATGCGGCCTTGCTGGAAGCTACTGAAATTTATTCACTGGATGACCTGTCTGTACAAAAACCTGTACGTCTGGGCGAGAAACTGGCCAAGAATAATCAGAGCGAAAATATTCTTAGTGAATTGCCAGATGAAGCAAAACTTTCGGGCTGGATTGAACACGCGCAACACATTCTGACTTTAAATCGCTAGCAGAAGTTATTTTATCCTGTAATCGATTGATATAACCACATTCACATTGAAACCAATGGTTTCATCCTGTGCCCATTCTCCAAGCCCAATATCAAAGTCTCGACGATCCAATTCAAACTGCGCGTATGCGTGTGCGTGATTGTCATCCCTGATGCGCCACTCTAACGGGAAAGAAATCTGTTTTTCCTGATCACGAATTTTCAGTATACCAGTGACATGATAGTGGTCGGTCTTAATATAGGCTATTTTCGTGCTGTTGAAAGTGGCTTTAGGGAAGGAGCTAAAGTTAAACCAGTCTGATTCTGCCAGCGCCTGATCACGATCGTGGCTATTTGTATCGACGGAAGTAACATCTATTACACTGCGAATATAGCTGCCTTCCATCTCTTGTGGATTAATTGAAATAGTCGAAGTATATCTTTTAAAGACGCCATTAAATGCGACGTCATCATAGCGTGCGGTAAACTGAATTGACTGGTCGTTTTGTAAAGCTGACCATTCCTGCGCAGCCAGGCCTGTAGAAGATAATAAAAAACCTGCAAGAAGAATGTATAACTTCATGATTAAAACATGCGTTTCAGGACATCATTTTTCTGTATAAAATGATGATGCAATGCCGCAGTGATGTGAATAAATACTACAGCGCCCAGCATACAGACTAAAACAAGATGCGCAGTTTTTGCATATTCTTCTGTCGTAAGGCTGGGTTCAGCGATAGGTGGAACTTCAAATAAACCAAACCACTGTAATGGAAAGTTGGCCGCAGAATTGATTATCCATCCGCTAATGGGGATGCATATCATTAATACGTACATGAATAGTTGTGCGGCAGTGGCAGTGATTCTTTGTACTTTTGATAAATCTCTCGACGGTCTGGGGGCGGGGTTGAGCAATCGCCATATGACGCGAATAATGACAACACCCAGCAGCAGTATTCCTATCGATTTGTGAACCATGAACATTTCCAGTTTCATGGGAGACAGGCGCATATTTATCATGGTGACGCCCAGGCCAAACATGAAAATAATGGCAATAGCCATAAACCAGTGCAGTAGCCGGCTGATCAAACCCCAGTGCGTTGCACTGTTTCCAAAACTCATTGTGGGATTCTTTGTCCTTCTACCTCAAGGCGAATCTCAATATCATCGCCTAATGCTGGTAGTCCATACGTCATTCCAAACAAGGATCGTTTCACCTGGGTTGTCGCTGAAAATCCTGACGTATATTTACCTGAGAATGGGTGTTTGCCAGATTTGTTGTGGGTAACATTTAATGTAACGGGTTCGGTGTGATCCAGTATTGTCAAATCGCCGAAAACTTTCATGGTGTTCTTCGATATGGATTCAACTTTAGTGCTGATGAATGTCATCTTTGGAAATTTTTCCACATGAAAAAAATCCTGATTCATCATGTGATCGTTCCATTTCTGATTATCCATATCAATGCTGGCTGTATCGATACTGACTTCAGCGCTGGAAGCAGCGGGATCATCAGGGTCGAATGAGAACGTGCCTTCAAACTGTAAAAACTCACCTTGTGATTTTGAAAAACCCAGATGATCACAAAAGAATAGTATCTGAGTATGTACGGGTTCCAGTTTATATTCAGCAGCATATCCTGCATTTATGAATAAACTTGCTAATAGTAAAATTATTAACCGCTTTACTGTCAGAATCATAAGGTTTCTCGCTGTTTATTGAAGACTGATTGCAATTTTACTATCTGACTAATTCAAGAAGCCAGTAGAAATGGTCAAATGGCGTTGACTAAGGCTAGTGGAATACGTAACTATAGCGCCTGGTTTTAACAACTGTGTTAATACGTGCAGAATTTTGTCTATGAATAATGCAATGGGTGCAGGGCAAGTAGTCAATGTGAGCCCGGATCAAGTGACCGTTTGCTGCAGGGGAGCAAGTAATGCCCTTGGGCATCCCGCGGTGTACCTGACGTTTGCAGAGCGATCAACTGTGCAGTGTTATTATTGTGGATGCATATATAAACAGAATTCTGAAGAAGGTGCTCATTTGCAAAGAGCAGACTAAAGTCTATGCTATAGGTGATATTTATACAAGAATAAGCTTTTCTTATAATAAGAATAATATGAACTTTAAAGTTCGAATAGATTCAAACGCATAACTATCCATTTTTCACGTAGCACAAGAATTAACAAAGCAGCCTGTGCAGGCTGTTTAAATTTACTATTTGAAAACTTAAAAATAACAGGAACGAAATAAATGTCTAACAAGATCAGTATTATGCTTATCTCCGGTAAGCGTGAACAGCTGCAAATGGCTGCGATGGTAGCTTCCGTCGGTGCTGTCAGCGGCAATGATGTGACGGTATTTCTCTCGATGAATGCATTACAGTTTTTTAAAAAAGACAGTGATGGTAAAGCACCCTCAGATGGACCAATGGGTGATCTGCTGGTAGAGAAAAATGCACCAGGATTTATGGAATTATTTGAATCGGCAGTTGAGTTGGGTGATGCAAAAATTTATCCATGCTCAATGGCAGTCGATATCATGGGGCTAAAAAATGATGATCTTGTTGATTATCTGTCAGAGTCTCTGGGCCTCACCAAATTCCTGGATGATGCTTCACAAGGACAAGTTTGGACATTTTAATTAAAGGAGATAAGAAATGGCAGAACGAAAGATAGTAGATGCGAAGAATACATTTTGCCCGGGACCATTGATGGAACTAATAGCAAATATGAAGCAGGCGGAAGTCGGTGATGAATTAGTTGTTTTATCTACAGATGAAGGCTCAGCGAATGATATTCCGGAATGGATTAATAAAGTTGGACACGAAGTTATTGAAAGCTCAGAAGACGCAGGCGTCTGGAGCATTGTGGTTAAAAAGATTAAATAAATTATATTTTACCAATATATTTAACACTTCAAAGAGAGGTTGAAATGAAAATCTTAATCGTTGGCGGTGGAATGGGCGGGACCATCCTTGCTAATAACCTGGCCCGTAAAATGAGAAATGAATTAAAGTCAGGCAAGGCTAGCATTACAATGCTGTCTGCATCTGATAAGCATATGTACCAGCCGGGGCTGTTATACGTAGCAGTGGGCAAGATGAATCCATCTGAAATGTATCGTGATCAGGTGAGTTTGCTCGAGCCTAGCATCGAATTTAAGGTAGACCCGGTAACCGAGTTTAATCTTGATGATAATAATGTTAAGGCCAAAAGCGGCGCTACTTACAATTATGACATTATTGTTATCGCGACTGGTTCGCGTACACACGCTGAAGGTACGCCTGGTCTTGCTGAATATGCAGAGCAGTTCTACACAGAAGCAGATGCAGTAAAAATGTATAAAAGCCTGGAAGCATTTGAAGGTGGTAAAGTGGTTGTTGCAGTGGGTGTACCACATAAGTGCCCAATGGCGCCTCTGGAAATCACTTTCATGCTGGTTGATTACTTCAAGCAGCGAGGAATCTGGGACAAGGTTCAGCTTCATTACACGTACCCGATTGGTCGTACACATAGCCTTGAGCCTGTTGCCAAATGGGCAACCCCTGAATTCGAGCGTTTAGGCATTACCTATGAAACTTTATTCAATATGAAAGAAGTGAATGAGAATGCTGTCCTCAGCGAAGAAGGGACTGAAGCGGAATATGATCTGCTAATCACTGTTCCAGCGCATAAGGGTATGCAGGTGATCGAAGACGCTGGTCTGGGTGCCGGCGGGTTTATTCCTACAGACCGTAAGCGACTAAACATGGAAGGCCGTGATAATGTTTACGTGTTAGGAGATACAACCAATCTGCCAATCAGTAAAGCAGGTTCTACTGCGCACTTTGAAGCGGAAGCACTTGCGGAAAACATCGCATCAATTGCCACTATTGGTACTGCAACACGCGACTACGACGGTAAAGTATTTTGCTTTATTGAAGCGGGTGAAGGCAAGGCGACTTACGCAATGTTCAATTACCAAAACCCACCTGATCCAAAAGCACCGACTGCAGGTATTCACATGTTTAAGACTGCATACAACAAGATGTATTGGGCCAGTGCTCGCGGTTTACTCTAAAGGAGGCATGCGATGGGACAGTTAGGAAATATTAGTATGGAAGCAGAACGTCTGGTCGAGAGCGCAGGTGATGCGTTGACTGATGATATCGTTGGGCGTTTAGCAGAAGTAGCAGGTGATGGCTTAGCACTTCTTGATCAGGCGAATCGCAGTAATCTCGATAAAGCCCTGCCCGCAATTAGTCGCATGGTGGAAAACGGTGACCTGGATCGCGTGGTTAATCTTGCACGCGTGATGGGTGCTGCAGGTGACGCGATGACTGACGACATTGTGTCACGTCTGGCTGAAACTGCAGGTGAGTTAATGTGTATCGCAGACAGGCTTTCACGCAGCGAAGGGTTAATGCGTTTGCTGGACCTGTTAGAAAGAGAGCATGTGGTTAATCTGCTAATGGAGTTTGCAGAAGCGGCAGCGGCAGCAAAAGCTGATCATTCACCATCTTCAAAGGGCGGCATTATGGGCATTATGGGAACCATGCAGGACCCGGATGTGCAGGACGCACTGAAGTTCTTTGGAGCAATGTTTAAAGAGCTTAAAAAAGTTTAATAAATATTTCGAAGTTGTACTTAAAGCCCGGTCACAATGACTGGGCTTTTTTGTGTCTGCTCACTTTTGAGATATTTTTGACCAGGTGTCACGTAAAGTGACTGTGCGATTAAATACGATTTTTCCTTCTTTGCTATCAGATTTATCACGCGTGTAATAACCGTTACGTTCAAATTGGAAATTCTGTCCGGATTCAGCGTCGGCCAGACTCGGCTCTGCATAGCAATTGTCCAGTACTTCCAGTGAATCCGGGTTGAGGCTATCAAGCATAGTATCTGTAGCGCCCGGATTGGGTATGTTGAATAGTCTGTCATAGGAATTTACCTGAACGGGTAATGCATGTGGTGCAGAAACCCAGTGGATTGTCCCTTTTATCTTGCGACCATCAGCCGATTTGCCGCCGCGCGTTTCCGGGTCATAAGTACAGCGGATCTCAATTACTTTGCCGTCTGCATCTTTAATAATGTCAGTACAGGTTACGTAATAGGCATAACGAAGACGTACTTCACGACCTGGTCCCAGGCGGAAAAACTTCTTTGGTGGCTCTTCCATGAAATCATCTTCCTCAATATAAATTTCACGTGAAAAAGGAATACTGCGTTTACCAAATTCTTCCCGCTTCGGGTGATTAGATGCCTCTAGATGTTCTGTCTGGTTTTCAGGGTAATTTTCAATCACAACTTTGAGCGGTTTGAGAACACACATAGCGCGAGGTGCATTGAAATCCAGATTCTCACGTACGCAGTTTTCCAGTACACCGACATCAATTTGTGAGTCTTTTTTAGTGATACCAATACGTTCACAAAAATCCCGAATAGCGGCTGCCGGATAACCACGGCGACGTAATCCAGTAATGGTAGGCATGCGTGGATCATCCCAGCCGGCAACATGGTTGTCGTCCACTAACTGGTGGAGTTTGCGCTTACTGGTAATGGTGTAATCCAGTGATAAGCGCGCAAACTCTATCTGTTGCGGATGAGCAGTTGTCTGGAGGGTGTCAAGAATCCAGTCGTATAATGGCCTGTGATCTTCAAACTCCAGGGTGCAAAGTGAATGAGTGATGCCCTCAATTGCATCCGAGATGCAATGTGCATAATCATACATAGGGTAAATACACCATTCACTGGCAGTGCGGTGGTGATGGGCATGTTTGATTCTATACAGAGCGGGATCGCGCATATTAATATTTGGTGAGGCCATATCTATTTTTGCACGCAATACACATTCACCTTCCTTGAATTCACCCTTGCGCATACGTGTGAATAAATCCAGGTTTTCTTCGACAGAACGATTTCGATAAGGACTGTCTTTTCCAGGCTCGGTAAGTGTTCCACGATAGGTGCGTACTTCTTCAGCATTCAAGTTGCACACATAAGCTTTGTTCATTTCGATTAGCTTTACCGCATACTGGAATAGTTGTTCGAAATAATCTGAAGCAAAAAGCAGGTTGCTCCAGCTGTAGCCTAGCCAGGATACATCGCGTTTTATTGATTCGACATACTCTTCATTCTCTTTATCAGGATTAGTGTCATCAAAGCGCAAGTTACACAGACCATTAAATTCCTGGGCAATACCAAAATTCAGGCAAATGGACTTTGCATGACCGATATGTAAGTAACCATTAGGTTCAGGTGGAAATCTGGTCATAACAGATATTGAGCGTTCCTCAATATCCTTGCGAACCCGATTGCGTATAAAATTATTAGAAGGCGTAGTTGTATCTTCTGTCATAGTGATTGTTAGTTATAGGGTAAATGCTTTAAGGATTGATAGGCTCGACGGTGGCCTCTTTGATTAATGCTTCCTGTTTTGCTTTTTCAGCTTCTTCTTCTGCCAGTTTTTCAGCGGCAATACGCTGTGCTTCCTGTTCGGCTTCAACGGCTCTGGTAGTCGCACTGGCAACTTCACTAAAGCACTTTTCGCTTTTGTTGCCCATGTTGGCAAAAGGAACTGCTAGTGCTGCCGGTCCAAGAGCAATTGTAGCAGCACTCTTTAAAAGCTTTTTGAACACAGAGCCTTTGTCCAGCGAAAAACGGGGATCCTGAAGATCACCTGCCACGCGTATATTGGCATCCAGGGTGAATAATTCAATGTTTTTAGGCTTTGGAATAAGCAGCAGGTTCAATTCTTCTTTAGTCAGGCTGACAGAGCCATTTGTGGTCATTACAATATTTTCGGTGTTAAGTAGAGTGGCGTCGCTGTTGAAGACTCCATCTGCGCCCGAGAGCTGAACAAATAAACACTCGACCTTGGTGTTACTTTTCTTGGATTTGCCGGGCATCAGTTCAACTAGCAAATTGCTGGCAAGTAGGTCGATGGGGGCATCTGCAAGAGAGCCTTCAGTCATGATGGCTGTAATCTTTCCGCTGGCATTGTTGGCAAGCTCCTGACTGCTTGTTCCGTAGGAATTAATATCTATCGATGCATCTATTCTGCCTTGCAGGGTTTCACTTGCATCAATGTCATTTAATAGCTGGCCGAGATTAAAGTCTTCCGTAAACAGCGTGTGGGAGTATACATTCTTGTTGCCGTCAATTGATACGCTTGTTCGCAGATTTGCGTCCAGATACCTGAGAGAATCTATGTCTATCGTTGCAGTGTTATTTTTAGCGACGGCGTTGGCTTTGATGTCCTGTAATGTGGCTTTTTTGTAGACTAGATTTTTAATTAACAGTGAAATGTCAGTGTCAGCAGACTGCAGCCAGTCCAGATTGATTTTTTCATCCGAGAATAATCTGTCTGTCTGTTCTTTTTCCTGATTTTCTTTTTTGCTCGATTGCGTGGCTGCCAGCAAATGCTCCAGATTTAATGACTCAGCAGTTAAGTTGGCGCGAACATTGGGTGGTGTTGAGAATTCAACATCACTGTCGCCAGCTAATTGAGTGTTGTCTAAAACCAGAGTTAAATCTTTGAGCGTTAAGATGTCGCCTGTATATTTGAGACTTGAATTTACAGAAAAATTATTAGAAGCAGGTAATGGCTGACTGATTACTTTTTCGAAACTTTGAATGTTTTTGCCTTTTGATGTCAGTGAGAGGTCTAATGTGGGTTGATAGTCCTCGTTCAGAGAAATAAACCCCGACGCTGTTGAAACTGTATCTTCAATAGTTATTCTTGACTCTAGATCATCAATGTTAATGGTGCCTTCAGGGTTTCTGATAATTGTTTTTACTGAAAATTCACTGATGTTTTCTGCGGCAATCGCTTGTTGAAGTTCATTTAACCATATGGGTTTTTCCCCGCTGGCATCGATATTGATATTTATCTGTGTCGTATCCTGGTTTGAGAGTACTTCTCCGGTGCTTAAGATTTTGCTGTCACCAATAATGATACTGGAATCAAGAGAGTGCATTTTCCAGCTGTCGCCTTCATTTTCCACAGTCGAGAGAATGGTAAACTTATCTATCAGCTCGGCTGGAAATACATCCTGGTAACTATTTAACCATTGTGGCTGTGCCCCTGAGGCATCCAGAGAGATATTCACCCCGGCGAGTGTATTGATGGAAGCGATGTTCCCTGTTGCTTTTATCAAAGTGTCTTGAACTGCGATTTCAGCGTCTATGTTTGAGGCTTTAAGCTTGTCGAAACTACCTGACAGCTGAGTGCTCAATGTGACGCTTTCCGTGTTGGGTAACGCGATATCTTTTGTGAGTAGAAACTCAGTAATATCACCTGCTTTGGAATTAACGTTTAGATTGAGATTGCCATGGTCGCTGGCGTTTATGGTGCCGGATATGCTGGTGCTGAATGGAGCAGTTTCCACTGTGGCTGAGAGGCTGCAATCATTACCTCTTAATAAATGACTGATACGGCATGTTTCACTGTCTAGTGATAATGGCTGGTCTTCGAAGTAACTCGAGGCTTTTATCTCGATGATGTCTTCATTTTTGGGCTTTAACGAGAATGAGTCAAGTGTAAAGACGTATGACATATCAGACTGTTGATCTGAATAATTAACGATTAAATTTTTAATTTGTACACCAACTACATCGAACAGAGCAATGATGTTGCTGCTTTTATTATCTGTCTTGTCCTGTTTTGGGTCTTGAGGGAATTCCAGATTGGACTGGCCTTGCTGATTTCGCTTTATGTTAATTACTGCATCATCAAACACAATGTTTTGAATGGTAATAACGCCGCGTAAAAGATCAGGTAAAGCAACGCCAAATTCAAGTTTTTCAGCACTCAGCAAATACGCATCCTGATCCCAGTCTGCACTTTCAATGCTAACTCCTGATGTTTTCAAGGTGGGATTCAGTGAGCGAGTCAAGCTGAAGTCACCATCGATAGTGACTTTACGTTTTAATGTATTCTGAAGTGCTTCCAGCGCATTTTTTTCAATAGTTTCGTTGTCTATTAATTTATAGACTGAAAAAATAGAAATGAGAACAACAATAACAAGGGTCGCCAAAGCGACCAGGATTTTTTTAGCTAGAGGCACGATAAAGTTCTCTCTTATTGTTATGAATCAGCTTCTGCAAAGTTATTGTAATGCTTGATTACTTTTTTGACATATCCTTGGGTTTCTTTGTAGGGAGGTATTCCTTTATACTTTTTCACTGCATTTGGACCAGCATTATAAGCCGCTAACGCCAGTTCTACATCAAATTCGAATAATTCCAGCATTTGCCTGAAGTAGCGTGTACCTCCGCGAATATTGTCTTTAGCATTAAAGACATTGTGTACGCCCATCAAATCTGCTGTCTGAGGCATGAGCTGCATCAGTCCTTTAGCGCCCACGCGTGAGACTGCGTATCGGTCAAAGCAAGACTCAACGGTGATAATCGCTTTAATCAGTTGTTCGTTTACACCATATAAGTCAGAGTACTGTTGTATAATTGGCTGATGGTCTTTAGCGCGATTAGAGATGGAGCCAGTGCAGGAGACTGAGGCGGTTGGGCGTCCAATAGTGGCAATTAATTTATAGTTTTGCGCAGGTAAATTTTTGTCTGAATACCATGTGGTGCCGTCTTCGTGCTTGTAGACAAAATATTCACCATGGCAGTTCATGCTCAGTGCCAGTAAGCAGATTAGCCAAAATGAAAACCTTGTGACATGACTGAAAGTATTTTTTGAATGAACCATGACAGTTATTTAGATTAAGTATGGCTATTGTACCCAGAGTTGGGCTAAATACCCTGACATTTTGTGAATAGAAAGTGTCCGTTTGTCTTTAGCCATTATGTTGCATTTTACAGAAGTATTAATACTACTCGATAATAATCGCTATTGCTCAGGGCAGACGCTTGCCGAGCGCCTGAATGTCACGCGTGCCACTATTCATAATTGTATCGTCAAAATTGAGTCACTGGGAGTGCCTGTAGAGAAGGTGAGGGGCTTGGGGTATCGCCTGATGCGGCCATTGGATGTGATTAATCCGGCTCAAATAGAAGCCAGACTCTCTTCTCAGGTGGCAGACCAGCTGTTCAGTCTCAGATGCCTGCAAGAAATTGATTCGACAAATCGTTATGCGGCTGAACTGGAACTGCCCCCGACGGGTAGATTTTCACTGGTGCTGGCTGAAATGCAGACAGCGGGTAAAGGAAGACGGGGAAGGCACTGGGTGTCCCCCTATGCGGCCAACGTTTATTTATCGGTAGTGTGGCCGCTACAAAGGCCTTTGCACGAGGCAGGAATGCTGAGCCCCTTGTTGGCAATAAGTATGCTAACGGCTTTAAATGAAATGGGTGTTACTGGATTGAAACTGAAATGGCCAAACGATATCTACGGTCATAATAAAAAGCTGGCAGGCCTACTGATTGAATGCTCAGGAGAGATTAATGGTGCATGCAAGATGGTCATCGGCATGGGCGTCAATGTGTTTATGTCACAGTGTGAAAACGTCACTATAGATCAACAGTGGACAGATGTGTGCAGTAACACCCAGGACTGGAAGTATTCACGCAATGAGGTTGCGGCAGCACTCGTGAACAACGCAGTTGCTACACTGACTCAATTTGAAAACAGTGCCGTCGATGGGCTTGTAGATACCTGGTCGCGGTGGGATTTAATGAAAGACAAGCCTGTTGAGCTGCATTCATTCCAGTCTGTTCAGTCTGGTATAGCACGAGGTATAGATAATGACGGCAGTTTGTTGCTTGAGACATCTCATGGCGTAGAAAAAATTACTGCGGGCGATGTCAGCTTGCGGGCCAGCGTATGAAGCTGTTAATTGATTTTGGAAATAGCCGGTTTAAATGGGCAAGGCTGGATGGCCAGACGCTGATAGATGCGAATGCCTGCTTCTATAATAGTGATGATGCAATTCATCGTGTTCAGGAGGCTTGTGAACAAATCGGCTTTGACTCTATTCAGGAAATTCACGCCGTCAGTGTACTTGGGGAGGCTTTTGAAAAAGAGTTTATTGCCAGCACTGAAAAAACAACGGGGATAACCGCCAGCTTCTATTACTCCCAGTCGGCTAATTACGGTGTGACTCTGGCCTACGATCATCCTTCCAGTTATGGTGCTGATCGATATGCTGCTTTAATTGCTGCACATCACAAAACTTCAGGAACAAAAATAATTGTTGATTGCGGAACCGCAACGACAATAGATGTACTCGATGCAAAAGGAAAACATTTGGGTGGGCTAATCATTCCTGGAATCACGCTCATGTGTACATCACTCGCGAATAAAGCCTCGGGGGTCAGGATGCCTGAAAAAGCTGGTGCTGCGCGATTATTTAATGATAATACCGCTGATTCCGTCTTTTCTGGCAGTGCATTGGTACTTAGCCATGGTGTACGCGGGATTGTTCAGGAGATAATGAGTACTACTGAACAAGTTGTCACTGTCTACGTGACAGGCGGTGAAAGCGATATGATAAGTCTTGAAGATATTGATTATGTGAATTGCCCAAATCTGGTGCTGGAAGGCATACAAATCATGCAAGGTTAATGACATGAGAACGATTGTTTTATTTCTGATTTTTCTGAATCTGGCCTTTTTTTACTGGGCAAGTGAGTTTGGTTCTCAAGAGGTAGTACAGCAGACACCAACAGTCGTTCCGGGATATAAACCGATAAAATTACTTTCAGAACTGGAAGATGAAGAAGGACAGGAAAATACTGCATTGGTAGCAAAGACCCGGCCAGTTGAGTTTGATTCTCGTGTAAAAGAAAAGGCGGTTAAGCAGAAATGCTTCTCACTAGGCCCATTCCAGACAGATGATCAGTCTGACAAGGTGTACGACGCATTATTTGTGGCAGGAATTCAGGCTAAACAGAGAACTGTCAATCAGCGTCAGCCGAAAAGCTACTGGGTATATCTGCCTGCGTATGAATCTCAGGCTGAGGCGCAAAAAGTGGTGGATTTTCTTAAAAAAAACAACATTACAGAGTTTTATATCTGGATAGAAGAGCCTCATAAAAATGCTGTTTCTTTGGGGCTTTTCAAGAAGCTGAGTACTGCCAGAGCAAAGATGGCAGAAATCAGGAAGCTTGATCTGGAGCCTGAAATGGAAGTGCGATTTGATGAATTTTCAGAATTTTGGGTGGATTTTAATCACTATGATGAGGACCACCAGCCTAAAGTGATTGAAAATATGCTGAGAAAAAATGACCGTATGCTGATATTGGAGACAAAGTGCTTATAAAGCATTGATTGCCACAGCAGATTTAACTAGACTGCACGTCCTGCGATATCCATGGTGTTCTCCATATATCCAGTAAGGTTAGCCGGCGTAGCTCAGTTGGTAGAGCAACTGACTTGTAATCAGTAGGTCGGGGGTTCGACTCCTCTCGCCGGCTCCATAAATCACTATATTTCAACTACTTATTTATCCTGTTATAGAAATAAAAAATTTCTTTCTCAAGGTGCTACCTTGTTGGTTAATTTAGATGTATCAAAATAAATCTATAGGTAGCCAAATAACAAATTGTGGTGTTGATTTGCAATTATTTTAAGAAAAACGACTGCTTTCGACTCGATAGCAGACAAAAAACATGCTAAATATTAACAACTCTCAAATATACTGATTTATAATCATTTTGAATGTTGTCTACAGGCCCATTATGATCGCTCAGTAGTATTTTTTATTAATGTCTAAAATGAGCATAGAACGATGGCATTTAGTCTGCAATGCTGATTGATTCTTCACATTGCTCTATAAGAAACTAAATCGATTAAGTGCTTGGGATAATAAATGTATTTAAGCAGAGTTAAATTGAACAACTTTCGTCGATTATCCAATGTATCAATAGGTATGGACGAGGATATTTCAATCTTTGTGGGAGCGAATAACAGTGGCAAGACGTCCGTTGCGCAGGCCATGCATTTGTTTCTTGCAGGTGCTCGCGATCGCTTCTCTTTCCACGATATAAGTGCATGCCGTTGGGCCACAGTTGAAGCCTTTGCAAACGGTGAAGAAGGTGCCGCTCTTCCTATAATATCTATCGACCTGTGGTTCGCTGTCGAAGAACAAGATCTTCACCGCGTGATCGATCTTCTTCCTCGTCTTGACTGGCAGGGAACTCATGTCGGCATTAAGATAGCTTTCGCTCCGCAGAATCAGGATGAAACACTCATACGCTTTAAGGAAAAGTATGCAGAAGCTCAACAACAAGCAGTAGATATACCTCTTCTAGAAGGTGAAGAGCCGTATATAGCACCTCCAAGAACGCTTCGAGAATTCTTGGAATTAGAATTACATCGTGAGTATGAATTCAAATACTATGTTCTTGATGAAGCGCAGTACAGCGAAGATTATGAACCGAATGAAGGTTATGAACCCCAGGAATTACTCAAAGAACATGGCCGTACCGGCAAAGATATTATTAATTCTCTTTTGAAGGTTGATTTCTTGCACGCTCAACGGCACTTGTCAGATAGTTCCGGAGGCGGTCGTACTGAAGAACTTTCGCGCCATCTGAGTCGTTACTATGCGCGAAATCTTGAACGCCATAGCGAAGACTACAACGCAATAAGAGCTCTAGCTACTTCCGAAGACCACTTAAACCAACACCTAGAGCAGGTCTTCGCTGAAACGTTCAGACGACTGGAGCAACTTGGGTATCCAGGTTTTGCGAATCCTCGCCTTTTAATAAAGTCGGCGCTGAATCCCGCCACTGTGATGAATAGCCAAGACGGAGCACATGTGCATTATGCCCTTCACGATGGAGATGACGGTCTATCGTTGCCCGATAAATATAACGGGCTCGGCTTCAAAAATCTGATCTATATGGTGGTAGAGTTATTAGACCTGCATGCTCAGTGGATGGCAATCGAAAACAATCGTCCACCTTTTCACCTCGTTTTTGTCGAAGAACCTGAAGCACACCTACACGCGCAACTGCAGCAAGTATTTGTGAACAAGGTGCTTGATATTCTTAGAGATGAAGCAGATGACCCAGAGACGTTTCGAACGCAGCTTGTTCTTACTACTCATTCACCTCACATATTGTACGAGCGTGGTTTCAAACCTATTAGGTATTTCCGGCGTGAAAACACTGGGATTGAACAAACCTCCCAAGTATTGAACCTGTCAGAGTTTTATCAAAGGACGGCAAACCCCAGCAGAGATTTCTTGGTACGCTACCTCAAGCTCACGCATTGCGATCTTTTTTTTGCCGATGCTGCTGTACTGGTGGAGGGCAATGTCGAAAGACTCGTTATACCACAAATGATCATGAAAGCTGCGCCAGGTCTGCGATCAAGTTACCTGAGCATTCTTGAAATTGGCGGCGCGTTCGGTCATCTATTTCGCACTCTGATTGAGTTTCTTGGAATAACAACACTGGTCATTACCGATCTTGATAGTGTGCACTTAGTGGCCGCAGAACCCGGTGAGATTGATGATGAAGACGAGGAAGAAAATGCTCTGAACGCTACTGGCGATGAGAATATGGACGGAAATAACGCAGTGCGAAGAACTAAGAAAACCTGCACTCCAGAGACTCCAGAGGCAGTGACATCTAACCAGATGCTTATTCAGTGGCTTCCAGAGTGCGAAAGGATAGACGAACTTCTCACTCTTCCAGCAGAGGATAAAGAACTTCTTGCCGATGCTAACGGACTCGGTGCTGTGCGAGTCACTTATCCCTGCACTGTTGAACTGAACTGGAATGGAAAAACCGCTAACCGGGCCGGTCGGACTCTCGAAGCTGCATTCGCATACGAAAACCTCGAATGGGCTCAACAATACGATAACCGAGATCTGAAGCTACGACTACGTGATCCAGTGGATGTGGCGGACCTAGCATTACGGCTTCATAACAAGATACGTAAAGACAGCTTTAAAAAGACTGATTTTGCATTGGCCTTGTTGGCCAAAGATCCTAGAGCTTGGACTGTTCCGCAATATATTGCAGAAGGCCTACGGTGGCTAGAAGAGACGCTGGGCGTGACAGAAGTCAACGATGAAGTTAGTGACCAGGAAGAAAACGAAGCAGAATGACGAGTAGGATTGGAAGACCCGACACAGAAACGGACGTAGAGCTGCATCAGCGTCTAAGTGCCAATGGCAGTCGTCATTTTGTGATGGTTGCAGGGGCTGGGTCCGGTAAAACAACTTCACTGGTGAAGGCGCTGGCCTATCTTGAATTGGACCAGGGATCAGTCCTGCGACGTAAAGGTCAAAAGATTGCCTGTATTACATTTACAGATGTCGCAGTCAATGAAATCCGATCTGACGTGGGTGCTGACCCGCTTTATCATGTATCTACTATTCACAGTTTTCTTTGGGAGAACATCAAGCCTTTTCAGAATGACATTATAGAATGGGTTAGTAGACGCTTATATCAAAAGATCGAAGAAGCTCAAGAAAAGATAGATAAGCCACGGACTCATAAAAAGACCAAAGATCGTGCTGCTGAAAACATCACCAGATATCAAAGCCAAATGCAGCAAATTAAAAGCGTAAAATGTTTTAAGTACGGTACTGGAAGTGATTACTCCAATGGCATACTTGGGCATAGCGATATACTAAAGATCGGTCCTACCTTCATCAGAGAACATCCATTGATGCGACGTGTAATCGTTCAACGCTATCCGATAATCTTTGTCGATGAGAGTCAGGATACTGATCCAGATTTTGTAGATTCATTACGTACAGTTGCAGATGAAAACCAAAACGGATTCTGTGTTGGCTTTTTTGGCGATCCCGTCCAAAAGATTTACATGCAAGGTGCCGGACAGATTCCGACCGAAGAAGGATGGTCCAAGCTTGAAAAACCGGAGAATTTTAGATGCCCACAAAGTGTATTGCGAGTCATCAATTGTATTCGGGCAGAAGATGATGGATTAGAACAAACCCGAGGTCGTTGCGAACTACAGAACGGTGAATTACTGCCTGTAGAAGGGACGGCGCGTATTTTGATTATGCCGGATGATGACCAACGCCAGGATCGCCTTGATGCTGCACGAAATTGGCTCGCCGAACGAGATGGTGACAATAACTGGTTAGTTGATGAAAACGAAGAAGTATTGCGTCTACTTGTCCTTGTCCACCGTGTATCTGCCATCAGGCTTGGTTTCCCAAACCTATATTCAGCATTGAATGACAAATCAACAGAAAGTTTGAGTTCAGGAGTTGTTGACGGAACAGCCTGGGTGCTGAGGCCTTTCCTAAAGTTTATTTTGCCATTGCTTCTGGCGCATCGGGAGAATCGCCACTTTGAGATTATGCGCCTGCTTCGAAAGTATTGCCCGAAATTGCAAACTGATGCGCTTACTGGCTTGAATACTTCTGATGTTTTGAATGAGCTACAAGAAGATATATCTGCTTTAGATGAAATGCTAGGCGTTGCAGCTAGAAGCCATATTGGCGATGTAATGAAGTTGCTTCGGGATAGGCAGATATATACTTTGGATGAACGTTATCATCAACTAGTAGATGATTTTACAGTTGCGAAGCCGGTTGCCGATCCTGCCCCTGAAAATGCTGCTCTAAGATTCATGCAATGCAAAGCGAACGAATTATGGGGATATCGTCGCTACATTGAAAAACTCTCACCCTTCGCTACACAACAGGGAATAAAGGGCGCCGAGTTTGACAAAGTGTTGGTTGTGGTTGATGACAAGGAACGGCAGTTGCCAGGTTATTCATATGGTAAATATTTTGGAGTAACACCTCTTTCAGAAACTGACGAAAAGAATATAGATCTCGGTAAGGATTCCGTGATCGATCGAACTCGACGTCTTTTCTATGTATGTTGTTCACGTGCACGTTCCGACCTTGCAGTTGCGATGTTTACAGACAACCCGGAAGATATGCAAAGAGCTATTGTAGATCGAGGTCTTTTTGAACCACAGAGTATCCATTTGCTGGATTGAAAATCCTAACTGAACGATCTAATTCAGTGTCCGGTTTTGCCGAAGGATTATTGAAATGCAGTTATTGATAGGACTCTAAATGATCTTTTGCAATGTTCGAAAATTTACTATGTGCTGTGTAAAAAACACTAACGAGTTTGTCAAAATGAATAAGTGGATGGTTACTGAGTAGGTTAAGGCTAACCATGTACTACTCCCCACCTCTTGCGTAAGTTAATTTAAGTAATAAGCTTACATCATGTCACTTTATACGGATTGGGAATCTATGAATCTAACGACACCACAGCTTTTAGCAGATCTTCAGTTAGCAATAAAAGCGCAACGAGAGCTTTTGGATTCATTTAAGGTGGCGCGTAAATCGAACGTTACCAAAGTGTACATGCTACTTTTGGTGCACGGAATAAATCGCAAAGCGATAGGTGCACTGTCACTATACCAACACGATCACTATGATGCAGCCGGGCCTATAATTCGTTCGGCAATCAGCCTATATATTGACTTCTTAAACACATCTAAACACGATGACTATCCATTATATCTTGATTATTTAAGCGGCAATCACTGGAAGAAGTCGTTGACGGCCCATCAACAATCGCCTGATTCCCCTTATAGCCAAGCAATTGCCGATGCAGCGGCTGACCATCAACTAGAGAACCTGGATAATATGATTGCTGATCAAGATCAAAGACTTCAGAAAATTAAGGCCAAGTTGAGCGACAAGTATTACAATGGAAATAAAATAGACACAAGTGAATACCGGAAGTTTAAACTAGCCAATAAGTTGCGTGAATACGACGGTTTATATCGAATGTTATCTCGCAATGTCCATGGAAACATTGATTCGCTAGTTGGAAGGCTTGACGAGGATATGTTCTGGTGCTGGCCACCTCTACCTGAGAAAGCGTCCAAAGTAGAGATTTCGCTACTACTCGATGTAATTATCGATTCGACTCTAATACTTTCCAAAGAATATCGGAAAAAAGTAGCGCACATCCGACAACTAAGAGTGAAACACGCTGAAGTGATGAATTTGATGTGACATCATGCTGGGTGTTTAATACTGTCACTGACAGGATCGAAAAAAAATTACTCATTTTGAATTGCTAGCCTTTCGCTGAATTTGAAAATAATATCTTCTAATTCATCTTTGCTCATTAATCCGTTGTCGAATCGGCTGTGCTCGTTAGTACTCATGCGTGATAATACTATTGAAGATGAAATATCATACAAATTGGAAAGCATAGCCAAGTCATGGTCGTTACTACTCCTCAGCAAGTCGCAAGGGTGCAAGTTACAGACCTCTTTATCCAATGTAGTTGGTTCATCATTATGAAAATTGCTGGTGATATCAACTGAGGGACTCACTTGCGGGCTTGCAGGTAAATTCTTGAGGTATCTCTTAAAAGCATTGTCAAAATCACTTTTTCGATAACCTCGTTTGCCATGAGGGTATCCATCAAACACGCCTGGATATGGTTTGATGTTTAGTTCTTTTACCATGCTTGCCAGCCGTGTAGGGGTGATAGGGCGACCATCAGCGATTTCTGGCCATGGACGTTCCTCCATTTGGATTAAGTGTTTTATAATTTCATCTGAAGGCAGTTTATCCACATGTTTGAACTTTTAACTGTTGAATAACTGCTTGTGAGCTGTTAGCCGAATGTTTCATATAGTGTGTAATATAATTTAATGGCGGTCTTTCATTAATATGTATAGTAAAAAAATCAAACCTGAAAAAATAATTTGGAGTTATATTTTTTGGTCAATATTTGTTTTAGGGTTATACATTTATACTGTTCTGAACACATATTTTGAAAGAGGTGATTTTTGCATAACAGTACCAGGCAGACACACTAACAGTTATATTTGTGCAAATGAATTTTTGTTGTTATTTCTTATCATTTCTTTTTTTTATGTCAGCATTGGAATTCATTTATTTCTTAAGGGTATCGGTAAAAGAGGGTTTAGTTTTTTGTGGTGATTAATGATTAACACTAGAATGATTGCTATTGAACCGGGACCAGACATTGTTATAGAAACATAGTAGTAAAATAAGGTGTAATTATTCAAAAAGAACAAACAAGAAATTATCTGGGAACTGCGGCTTTAATTATTTCAGCGGCACCTATAATTTTGGTATGTAGCATGATAATTCATGACTTAATACCCAATAGCACGTTTCGGAATTCTATAAGAAACTTTATAGGCAAGATTCTTGAACCTCTATTTTATTTTTGGCAAATTATCTTATTGATAGGTGCTATTGGGTTTATTTTGTCTTTAATATCATTTATACGTTTTCGTATTTATTCACATCTAATAGTAGGCATAATTGCTCTACTTTGCTCTGGATTCATGTGCTTTATTATTGTAGCTGTTATGAATTCTGGTATATAACTTAAATGACCGCTATTGAGCCGAATGCAGACTGCTTACAAAGATGAAATGGCTAAATGTTTAATAAAATTTTGAAAAGACTAGGTAAACATTTTCAGGTAAGAAGATATGCTTACGAGTTTCCGTATTATATTGCAAGAGAATACTCTGCAAAAGAAAAGTACTCTGTTTCTGAGATAGAAAGCATAATAACTAAATATAATTTTTCTGGTGAGTTTAATTATTACGGTCATGCTCTTTTCATTACGGAAGATGAATATAATAACTTATTTATCCATGCTGATAGTGTGGAAAGTTATGACGTATGTAGAAGGAAAGTATCTAAAATACTAAAAATAAATAAAAGAAGCTTTGGCTTCCATGAATTAATTACTCGTTCTCGATACCCAGGTGCCATTACGATTACTAAAGACGATGAAGGCAACTTTGTTTATAGCATAGCCGATTTTTTAGACTCATCAGCCATGGGTGGACACTAAATTCCTTTTTGATCAAATGACCGCTATTGCGCCGAAAGCAGACATTGGATTATCTAATATATTTAATTGCTATTAAGTAAATTCAATTATTCATAGAGCAGGTCTTTATTAGACGTTTTGTGGTTAAATAACTGAAAGTATTGGAATTAGGTGCAGTCCTTAAATCAGTCGGTCGGGGGATCGGCTCCTCTCGCTGGCTCCATAAAATCTATTATTTACTCATTTTCATGAGTACTACTGTTTAACCTAAGTGGTAGATGTCTGATATTTTCCTATATGACCGTCTAATTATTCTGATTGGAGAATAATATAAGCAATCAACTATGGTGGGATTGTTCCAAAGGGGACTGTTACTATGCGTATTTGGTACTTTTAATAAACTTGCTACAAACAAATTAGCATTTGAACGGACCATATATTTATTTGGTGCGTATGATTTTTAGTCTAATTTGTGATATTCAGGGTTTAAGTCGATTATTTCCGGATTACTTGAATCTAAGACTAAAATCAGGAAAGAGAGATATTTAGAGACATGGAAAATCAAGTCGTTCCCCAAAGTACGCGCAGCAAAATAAAAAAACGCCTGGCATCTTTAGCAATTTTCATCATGCTTGGTGCATTCCTGGCTTATGAAGAACCCACGATAGAAATAGCCTGGGTGACAGCCATCCTGCTATTAACAATTTATTTATTTGCTTTTGAAATTGTTGATGTTGATGTCGCTGCTATCTCTATTATGGTTGTACTGGGGTTAACAAGCTTATTCGCTCCAGTAATGGGTTTAAGTGAGGGACTCGTCGATCCGGCCCACCTGTTTGATGGGTTTTCAAGTAATGCTGTCATCTCGATCGTTGCGGTGATGATTATTGGTGCCGGCCTGGATAAAACAGGAATTATGAGCAAGGTGGCTGCGTATATTCTTAAGGTGGGTGGTACTTCGGAAAAAAGAATAATCCCCATTATCTCAGGCACAGTTGGCGTGATTTCTTCATTTATGCAGAATGTTGGTGCGGCCGCATTATTTCTTCCTGTTGTTTCACGCATATCATCACGAACTAAACTGCCGATGTCCCGATTGCTTATGCCAATGGGTTTTTGCGCAATATTGGGTGGAACCATCACGATGGTAGGGTCATCGCCATTAATATTGCTAAACGATCTTATTCAAACTTCAAATGCTACTTTAGCGCCTGAACAAAAAATGGAAACCTGGGGTTTGTTTTCTGTGACGCCAATTGGAATCGCATTAATCGTGACAGGTATTTTATATTTTGTCGTGTTTGGTAAACATGTATTACCCGCTCATAAATCCAAAAGTGAAACTGCAGATGAAAATTCCGAGAGCTATTTTAAAGATGTTTATGGTGTTAACTATAATATTTATGAATTAGCCATTCCAACTGGAAGCGATATTATTGGAATGAAACTTGATGAATTTGAAGATAAATATCAAGTCAGGGTTATAGCAACAAAAGCACCGAATGATTCAACAAGAATAGGGCGTGGTGCGCTAGATCGAGATACAGGTTTATATGCAAGAATGGTTCTGGGAGTTGTTGCAGAACCTGAAAACCTGGAAAAATTTGTGCAGACATTTGGTTTGCGTCGCCGATCATTCTTGATTAGTTTTGCAGAAGAACTTGCAAATACAAAAGCCGGTTTTGCAGAAATAGTTATACCTCCCCGATCAAAATTTATTGGTAAAAGTGCGCGTGATATCTGGTTGCGTAAAACGTATGGGGTATCAATGATTGCCTTGCATCGAGATGGAAATACTATTCGTGAAGTAGAGGATGTGCGCGGCGTACCATTTCATTCGGGAGATACGCTGGTAGTTTTTACCCCCTGGGATGTATTGGTAAGACTTGAGAAAGATAAGAACTTTCTGGTGGTCACCAGTGATTTTCCTCACGAAGAACTAAGACCGCATAAGGTATTGTGGGCAAGTTTTTTCTTTATCGTGGCACTATCCCTGATCTTGTTTACCGACGTGAGACTGTCAATTGCGCTACTGACCGGTGCGACTGGTATGATTTTATCCGGCGTATTAAATGTTAATGAAGCTTATGAAGCCATTTCATGGAAAACAGTTTTTCTATTGGCAAGCCTGATTCCATTAGGCATGGCGGTTGAGCAGACAGGCACAGCCAAATGGATTGCTGACCAAACACTTCTGGTTATTGGTGATATGCCTATATGGGTGATTCAATCAGCGATGGCTGTACTGGCGACTTTTTTTACACTGGTTATGTCAAATGTAGGAGCTACTGTTTTGTTGGTGCCGCTGGCAATCAATATAGCAATTGGAGTGGGTGCTGATCCTGCACTGTTTGCACTTACAATCGCTATTGCTACATCTAACTCTTTTTTGATTCCTACACACCAGGTAAATGCTCTGATTATGGGGCCTGGAGGTTATAGAGTTCCAGATTTTATGCGGGCTGGCGGGATTATGACGTTATTGTTTTTAATCGTATCTGTAAGCATGTTAAATCTGGTGTATTGATTTAATCCGATTTTAATCAAAGCAGAAACAGCTCTGCATTAACGCCTTCTGCCATTGCATGTGGTTCTGATAAGTATTTGCTATGGCAAATATTAATTTTTACAATAAGCGCTAATGTCTAAAAGGGATTACATTTTCATTATCGAGAATGAAATAAAAAGTGGGGGTGACTTTATGTATTTACCACAAATGCAAAAAGCTAATATCGATAATGCTAAACCTGACGTGCATGGCAAAATTTCCAAGCAAATTGTTGAACTTGATGCTGTTACGGCCGTTAAGGTGACTTTCAACCCTGGTGCAAAATGGTCTTCTGACTTAAAGGAATATGCAGGGACAGATAGTTGTTTGCTGCCACATGTTGCCTATGTGATTAATGGGTCTATACATATAGTCATGGATGATGGTTCGGAAGAGACATTTAGTAAAGGAGACATAATGATGTTGCCTCCTGGACATGATGCATGGACGGTTGGAGATGAACCATGTGAATTTATTCAATTCACACAAGGGGACAATTATTATTCTGACCATACACATTAAATGAGAAATCTATCCATGCCTGTCAATGGGTGGGGATGTGGAGTTACTGGATTAATTAATGTTTATCGTGCGATAAACATATAGTGTTCTTTTTACGTTGAAAGTGTGTCAAAGAGAACGCGCGAATATTGGTCGAGATTTGAATTAAAATCATTTAACATAAGAAAAATAGATTATTATCTGTTTCAGCACTCTAAATTAAAGCGAAAAAGATGACTCCTTGTAGACTAATATATCGAAGTATCGCTAATCCCAGCACGCTTGATGAAAAGTCTCTGGTCAATCTGGAAAATCAGTCAGCAAATCATAATCGTAGACTGGGAATATGTGGATTGCTTCTTTTATCAGGAGATCGATTCCTTCAGGTTTTAGAAGGCACTTCTAAATTTGTTAATCAAGTGTACGGTAAAATAATTCAGGATGTGCGACATCACGATGTAAACTTGTTGAGCTATGAAGAAATAGTAAAACCAGAGTTTATTGAATGGGATATGAAACTAGTTGACCTGGGGACTCTGGACGCGCAGGTACAAAAACTGTTTCGAGAAAAGTATCCGGTAAATAACAACCTGTTTTTATTTAATGATGACGCATTCCTGATGACTTCACTTCTGGTAGATATGCGGCATGCTCAAAGTAAGGCGAAATGACTGCTAGCGATACATAGCGGTCATTTGATATGTCTGTTTTATCCTGTAACAAATCTGTTTTTAGGCCCAATTGTTAAGCGATAAGTAATTCTTCACATTTTTCACGAAATTGATCGCGTAATAATATTAATGCGGGTGTCACTTGCTTTCTAATTGGACAGATCATCCAGAGATTTGATGAAGGTGTGAGATAATCCTTTAGTAGCTAAGTTACTTTGCCCGTCTTTATTTCTTCGGTCATATCTATTTTAGAGTCACAATCATTGCAAATTCGCTTACCTTCCGCAGTGATGCCTGGTTTCCGACTGGACCGAACGAACAGTTGCTTATCGAGCTGATCTTCCAAACGTTCAATTTTATTATCAAAAATAATTTGATTGTATTTATGCAAATACCATCTTTTTAGTTAATAACGAAGTGTGCAAAATACCTCCATCAATTTCAGGAGGCTGCTATGAATAATCAAAACTACATAACATTTAATACAACTCAATCTAACGGAATTCTCACGGTTACGTTTGATTATCCGCCAGTGAATATTCAAGGCATTCCCATGTTGGACGACTTGAATATTCTGGCCGAAAAATTAGAAGACGACCGAAGTGTCAAAGTAGTTGTATTTCAATCAGCAAACCCGGAAATTTTTGTTGCGCATGCGGATACCAGCTTTTTAAAAGATATGTCGACTGAAGCAGTATCCAGGGATGACACTGAACTTTTGTACTTGCAAAAGGTGCTTCAAAGAATAAGCGCATTACCGCAAGCAACCATAGCGAAGATTGAAGGATTTGCACGAGGTGGTGGTCACGAGTTTGCGCTTGCTTGCGATATGCGATTTGCAGCACGAGGCAAAGCACGATTTATGCAAATGGAAGTAGGTATGGGTATTCTCCCTTGTGGTGGCGGTGCATCTCGCATGGCGCGCCAAGTGGGTCTTGGTCGTGCGCTTGAAATTGTCTTGGGTGCACGTGACTGGGATGCCGATGAAGCTGAGCGTATTGGAACAGTAAATCGAGCATTAAATGCCGATGAAATTGGTCCTTACGTGGATGCGCTAGCAAAACGTATTGCACTTTGGCCGGCTGAATCAATCAATGCTGCAAAGCAGGCTGTTTATGAATCGATAGATCTGCCAATTGAACAGGCATTAAAGTCAGAAGCTTACTGGTTATATCAGGCCACCAGTCAAACACCTGCAATAAAACGATTTAAATGGGCGGATGAACAGGGAGCACAATTTGATATGGATAACCAGCGACGCTGGGAAAACATGCTCGTCGATATCCAGGATATAAATGAATAAAACAGAGTAGCGAATTTAAAGTTGGAGCATTGAGATGGAAAATATAGAACACAAGAGCCTATACAAAGAAATTCCTTTTAATCAGCAGCAATTTCAACGGTTGAACAAAGGATATAATTCTGTATTCAAGTTTGGTCGAATGAGTGTTGGCCTGGTCACACCTGTTGAAGATTACATCTCAAGCTCCGTGCCTACTATGCGAGATCATATTGCACGTGCACAGTTAGCTGAAGAATTAGGTTTCTCATCTATTTGGCTTCGAGATGTCCCTTTTAATGTGCCATCGTTTGGTGATGCAGGGCAATTATTTGATCCATTTGTATATTTGGGATTTTTAGCAGCACAAACAAAAACCATTTCACTTGGCGTTGCAAGTATAGTCTTGCCTTTACGTCATCCTGCACATGTCGCTAAAGCAGCAGCGAGTGTTGATGTGTTATCGAATGGTCGATTAATTCTCGGAGTAGCCTCTGGTGATCGTCCGCAAGAGTATCCTGCGATGAATATTAATTTTGAAGATCGTGGAAAACTCTTTAGACACAGTTTTGACTACATACGGCAAATGCACACAAGTGATCCTGTATTAAATAATGTATTCGGTGATTTTATGGGTGACATTGACATGTTGCCAAAGCCTACTTCAAAGAAACTTCCTTTATTAATTACAGGTAGCAGCCAGCAAAGCTCGGAGTGGATCGCTGGAAATGGTGATGGATGGATGCTTTATCCTCGTGAATCTAAAATTCAAGCTCGCATTATTCAGGAATGGAACGAACAAGTGAAGGTGCTAGAAAGAGCACCTCAACCTGTTATGCAACCTTTGTATTTTGATTTAAGGGAATCATCAGTTGGTAAGCCACAACCGATACATCTGGGTTTTCGTTCCGGGGTGGGTTATTTAATTGACTACTTAAAATCACTTGAAGCAATTGGCGTGAACCATGTTGCGCTAAATTTAAGATATAACCAGTCAAATATTGACAAGACACTTACAACATTAGCTGAAAAAGTGCTGATTGAGTTTAAATCATGAAAAAGACAATTTTAATTACAGGGGCTACAGATGGTATCGGGCTGGCAACGGCAACAAAACTGGTTGAGTTGGGTCATCATGTGTTATTGCATGGGCGCAATAAAGCTAAACTGGAAGACACCAGGAAGAAATTATTTGCACTAAATAGCAATGCGCATATTGAAGTGTATGTGGCCGACTTATCTGTATTGAAGGAAGTTAAATCGTTAGCTGTAGAGGTAAGTAAAAATAACAAACAACTCGATGTGTTGGTCAATAATGCAGGTGTGTATGTTGTCAATGAAAAAGTATCAGTAGATGGACTGGATACACGCTTTGTTGTGAATGCAATCGCACCATTCTTGCTCACAAAACTTTTAATGCCTTTGTTCGATAAAACAGGTCGAATTATAAATTTATCATCAGCGGCGCAGGCGTCATTTAATCCAGGCGATTTAACTTCGACTAACAGGCAATCAGATGCTGTTGTGTATGCGCAAAGCAAATTAGCGCTTACCATGTGGTCTGCTGGTTTGGCGAAAAAACTAATGAATAAAGGGCCTGTGGTTATTGCAGTGAACCCTGGGTCAATGCTGGGTAGCAAGATGGTTAAGGAAGCTTACGGAGTGAGCGGAAAAGACATTCAAATCGGGGCTAACATTCTTTGTGAATTGGCTTTACATGATGAATATAAAAATGCTTCTGGCAAATATTTCGATAATGATTCAGGCCAGTTTACGAGCCCTCATCCTGATGCTGTTAATTCGTCAAAGAATCAACAGGTGATAAATGTCATTGAAGAAATACTGGATAACATTCAATGAGCTTCCGTATTATGGCTTAATTTCTCCGCTTTCTGCGGGATATAAATTATCTGCCTTTGTTTTCCTGTTCCTTCGTATTTTGTGGTTGAGTGTTCAGCGCTTTGCTAAGTTTATTTTCAATGTTTGCGGATTCTATGATTGCTATTTCTGCATTCACAAGAGCAGCCAGATTGTTCATGATCTCGATTTCATTCGAACCAAATTCTCTTGGCTTTTGGTCAATGACACATAATGTCCCAATTTGTTCACCGCTACCTGTGGTAATGGGCATGCCGCAGTAAAATCTAATGTGAGGTTCGTTAGTAACGAGAGGATTGTCTTTAAAGCGTATATCTTTTGTAGCATCCGTGATTATGAGTGCATCATTCTGAAGAATGGCATGCCCGCAAAATGATATTTCTCTGGAGGTTTCGCAGGCATCAAGTCCCTGTTTTGATTTAAACCATTGTCTGTTTTCATCGACCAGGCTAATCACAGCGATAGGGACATCGAGTAAAATTCGAGATAATTTGGTAATACGATCAAATCGGAATTCAGGCACTGTATCGAGTAGTCTTAAGCTGCGAAGCGCCTCTAATCTGCTTTTTTCGTTGACTGGTCGTCCTGGTTTTTGCATGGCTCAATTTTTTATTTTCATTGCAGCCATATAGATCGGCATATTTGCTGATTTCATGAGTTTTGAATGGGAATGAATAGATTATGCTTGATAATCAAGAGCATACGAATCAGACACGGATCACGATTACTTGGATGTGTATTTGATAAGTGCTAAAACCGTGATTAGTCTCTGCCATGCAGTAGTGGTGACAGCGCGATATAACTAAATTTATTTTTATGAAGTAAGGTAACTATCCCGTCATCTTTTCAGTAGGTAATGGTGACAGTCACAGTATCGCTGTACTCGCCTGTGGGGACAGCTTGAATTGCGGGAACGCGGCCGTAAACTGTCAGGCTCTGACTGTTGCCTGTGCCAATGTTATTGACGGTGTCTACATCAAGGGTGCTTCCCCAGCGCTGGTTGCGAGCACTGTTACTGTACAGATCATACTGCAGGTAACTGTTGCTTGTACTGTTATGCATGCGGCGGCTTGTTCCGTTGACATGCAGACCATCGTCGAGTGATACCTTCCAGGGAGTTGTATTGGTACAGGTAAAACTAAGGCTGGTTGTTTGGTCAATATGGCTACTGATCAGTCCCGGCATTGTTCCGAAATTAAGATTATTGACACTATCGATGACGCAGGTGCCGGGCACATTTGCACTGGCAGTAAAGGGAAAAGTAATGCTGCCGCCACCATTCCCGCCGGAAGTGCAGCTGGTAGGCCAGTTGGGAGTACTTAATAAAGCCTCGGCATAACGATAATCAAGACGAGTATGACTGCCAGTGAACGGATTCTGGTAATTGTCTGCAGACAGGTTGGTCTGCGCAGGTACTCTTCCGTATAGAGTAGCAGATACCATGCCTGAGCCACCCAATACAGGGACAGCGTACTGCAAATCAATATCAAGATCTTCAGTGTCGGTATTTCCCCAGATTTGGCTTCGGCTGGCATCGCGATAAATCTGAAAATTTAGTTGATCGAGTGAGATATTACTCATCACTCGTGAATTAACTGTGCTGCCAGCAGCGCTACCGCTACCTATATTAAGACACATACGTACTCTTGCATTGGCGAGCAGAGATAAACCAAATGTGTTGCAGTTTACCGTCACCGTCGCAGTACTGTTTTGTGCTGCACCCATGTTGATGCTGCCAAAAACAAGATCATTGGCATTCGCGCTACAGTTGGTAGTTGCATGTGTATCGGTTGCCAGGAAAAATATGGTGAGCAGTAGTGTGCCTATAATTGTGTTGTTTATCAGTTTCATGGAGTGGCCTCTGCTTTGCACTGAACTGGACCGATATGTGCTATGGGGTCGTTGCTTTTGGGGTAAGAGAACTCCGCGTAGCATGTGTTGTTGTCAGGAGTGATAACGCGCAGGCGATTCTCGTCACTTAGTCCTTCAAGGTAGGTTTCTCCGTCATAGCCAACAAATGCAGTAGTATCTTGATCGTCGTCCTGCCATACCTGGCTGGTAACGGGTAATGGCTGGTCGTGGCTATCAGTTAAAATTACTATTGCCGCGTGTACTTTTTCAACGGAGAAACTCACCAGAATGCCTGCTCGATCACTAGGTGTAGCCATCTGATTTACCATGGTGACTTTTGTGTCAGCAGACAGATTCATTGGGTCAATTGAAAGCCGGTTATTCTGCCAGGCGTTAAGTCTGGTGACTAACAGATTGCCGTTATTGTCCGTGGTGCCAATGACTCTGTTCTCCAGTTTGACAGGCACGTCAGGAATCCCATCGGTTGACACCACCGCGAATCCATCATTGATACGCCGTGAGGCAAAACTATGGCCTTCCAGCCATACAAGACTCCCACTGGCCTGAGCATAGCCGGACTTTTGTTCGCCCACGCGTGCTACCCCTGCATCAATGCGACCATAATTACCCTGCAGACTACCTTCCGCAGACACATTGTTAAAGTTGTCGTTCTGACTGCCTTGTAGTCGCCAGCCATAGCCGTTATCGCTAGGCAGTGATCGCTGCAGACTTGCCTGGTAGTTGTCACTGTCTGCACTGTGCTGCATGGAACTACTAAATTGATAATTGCGGTCAAAACTGAAGTTGATGTCAAACTGCAGAGAGTAGTCTTTGCTATTGTTAAGATTACGGTTGTACGACAGGTTGAGATAAAGGCGATTACTAATACTATTGCTCCAGTAAGCGCCAGCATAACGTGACGGACCTTCATCACTGTCAGCGTATTCAAGGCGGGTAGCGTTAATACCTATATTTCCCAAAGAAGGAGTATGTACTCCCATCAGTATTTGCTCACTTGCTTTGGGGGGAGGGCTTCCATAGCGTGTTGCAATATCCCGATAATTGTTAAACGTCCGCTGGCTTGCCACTGAAAAGTTGAATAACGAGTTACTCCAGTTATAGTTCCAGGCTGTCTGATGACCATAAGTGCCCGCCTCATTGCTGCGTGCATGAGCGATACTGATAACACCTGCCTGCCCTGGTTGCCAAACAGCTCCGAAACCGCCATTGACTAAGTCGTCACTGGCTTCGGCGTGTCCTTCCAAAGTGAGGTTGTTACTAATACCCTGGCGAATGCTTCCTGTTGCTACCAGTTCATCACCAAAAGAAAATGAACGAATGCCGTAATCTTCATGCACCAGTCCAAGGTTGAATGACCAGTCTGAAATACCTTCGGCAAGTAAACGCTGCGTACTGTAAAACGGAATATCGACAGTGGTCGTGCGTCCAAGTACGTCGGTTGTAACTATTTGTGCCTGGCCAGCACCGGTAATACCTGGTGCAGTGCTGAGTTCAAACGGACCTACGGGCACTTCTGACTGGTAACGGCGAATTCCGTCGATATAAAGCTCTACAGATGATGGCAATGTTGCTTTGCCAATAAATGAAGCTAGTGGAGAGGTTGTACGGTAAGGCTGCAGTTCAAAGTTGGTACCATATTGAATGCCGGCAAGTCGAAGTGGGCGCGCCCAGGAAAATCCACTGCTGACTGTGTCACCTAGTACTAGGCTCATTGCGTTGTCGGGAAAAGACCATTCAGCAAAAGTATCCAGCGCGACAGACTCATTCTCCCAACGATTGTTCTGGTAACGCTGGGCGCGAGTAGTGGTGGTGTGACTGAACACTCCCTTGCCGAATCCAAACACTCGAAGTTCAGTCGCAGCAGAGGCAAGACTATTGTCACCATTATGATTCAGGAATATGTCATAGTTGAGTAAGACACCCGGTGATGCTGTTGCATCAGGTGATGATGATTGTGATGTATCTGTACGCAGTCTGGTGGTAGACAGAGATAATAATGATAAAGGGGCGGTTAGTATCAGCTGCTGGGTGTTAGCCCGGTAATCTGCCTTGAGTCCAGGCAGTGAGCCTAATGCTATGACGTCAGTCTCGCTGTAGTTCTCCAGAGTGAATCCAAGCTGACGCAGATCAGCTACCTGAGCGAACAAGTCACTGCTACGCTGAGATACAGTCAGCAGTGTTGGATGTCTGGTTTGATTTAGTATTACTTCCAGAAACAGCGTGATGCCATCTTGCTTATCAGTGGCAAATTCATTGTTAGCGGAATCGAGAATACGGCTAGGTGGAAAATATTGCTCGCCGGTGGCAGCACCAGTGATCAATAACCCCATAAGAAGACTCCCCGTTCGATTAGTCAGTCGCCGCGATAGAAATAAGAATCCGTTCGACCAATTCACCATTTATCCTTGCCATAAACTCACCACCTTTAACCAGATCAATGTTGTCAGGCAGTTGCCATTGCTGCTGCTGTTCTGGTAGTACATAACCTGCAAGTCCCGCAGCTATGCTTATCGGTTCATCACTCTGTGACCATGTCAGATCGGTGATTAAGGCATGACCGTTGCCCTCATTACTGATACGCACAAAACGTGTGCCGCTGGACTCGACGAGTTGTGTATTCAATACAGGCTGGACAGGGATTTGTTTCGGTGGTGCAAGAAAGACAGGTATGGAATAACGCAATCGAAACTGCAGTGTACTTTGAGTATTGCCTGCGGTGTCGGTTTCAACTGGAACTTCATCGACGATAATTCGATAACTGCTCTCGGTAGAAGAGGGTGGTTCACCATTACGTACTATCCGTACCAGTTGTTGAACCTCGGGGTCCAGTTTCAACATGGGTGGGCTGGCAATAATTGAACGAGTGGAAACCAGTTGATCTTCACCGTCCTGCTGTTTCCATTCAAATACCCGTACCTGAGCATATATGGATTTGTTGCTGGTATTAACCAGTGTGAGTCCACCTGAGTTTTGTTCTGCGGCAACATGTATTTTCGTGGGATACACTTGCATCCTGGCTTCGACCGAAACGCAAATCAGTAATAGAACTATCACCAGACACTGTCTTAGTGTCAAAGATATTCGACACCTTTTCTTGTTGATGGACATGATTACCAGGTGATCGTTGCTGTGACTGTATCACTATAGTCTTGTGCGGAAGCGTTTGTGCTGGGCACTTGAGCAAAGATAGTGTGACTCTGTGTTAAGCCAGTACCAATAAGACCGAGCTTAAGAGCGCCGAGCAGTGTGCCGTCACCCCATAGTGTTGTGAATGCATCTGAATAGAGCTCGTACGGGACGAATTCTGTATTTACAGTTTGTCCAATCATTCTCCTGGAGGTTGCATCTGCATTTAAACCGTTATTCAATGCAAGTGTGTAAGGCGTTCCCAGAGTACATACAACATCAATGGATGCTGTACTTAACTGGATATTGGTTACAGATGATAGCTGGTTACCAAATGCTATATCTCCATCAGTAGCAGCGTCGATGGAGCAGGTTGATGTGATGGTAATAGAGACATCAAAGCTATCCGTGGCGGTTTCTGCATGGGCAGATAGTGTGAATCCAAATATGGATGCACATGTAAAAGTGATGATATGTACGTAACGATTATATAAATCCATTTATATGTTGCTCCCTGCGATGTAACTTAACAAATGCCAATAATAATTAAGTATTAATAATAGAAATTATGCAATCATAATTAAGCAGAAAAAATATGAATGAGTTATATAAACTTACGAGTGGGGCAATGCGTCAAAATTATTACGCATGTTAAGGGTGATTGAGAGTTTCTGGGCTAGATGTCTGTGTGCTACATGATGTAGTTGTTGAGAATGTATTTAGATTTAAGATTATTCACTAAATTTAGTAGTTTTAGCTGAAGAATAGAGACTTTGATTGATTTTTTAAATTAAATTAATAATAAGCAAATGATATTGCCTGGCTGAATACCAGATAATGTCGTTTTGTATGCCATGTAGTAAAACAGCCCATCAGGAATTTATGCCAATACAGACAAGCTTCCTTTCAGGGTGAGAACAGAGTGCCGTTAGTCAGTAAAGTTTCGGCACTTAATTCTTCATATCATGACCCGTACAGTAGAAATAAATTCTCTTAAATCTCTAGTTCACTCTCTGGAAGATGCCATAGAGCAAAAAGATAAAAGCCAAAGGCATCTCAATTACATCGCTAATCATGATGTCTTGACTGGGCTTAGAAATCGTTATGCATTTAAAAAGTATATTGAGAAGTACTTTGCCGATGATCAATGTCAGCTCAAATATGATCTTAAACTTTTCTTGGTGGATCTGACGCGCTTTAAAAACATTAATGATACTTTGGGGCATGATATGGGTGACTGTGTGCTTAAAAGTGTTGTAATAAAGCTTAAAGATAACTTGCCAGACGAAGTAACTATTTATCGTCTCGGAGGAGATGAGTTTGCGGTTATTTTGCAGGATGAGAATGGCGCTTCATCAGTGAGTGAGAAAATGGTCCTTGATGAATTGCTGGATATTTTCAAAAGGAAATATCGAGTGAAAGGGGGTCGAATCAGGATTGGTGCTTCAATCGGTATTTGCAGTGCGCCCAAAGATGCCAATTCTTCCCAGGAATTGATACAACGTGCTGATATTGCCATGTACGAAGCCAAGCGTAATGGTCGGCTCACTGAATACAAATATTTTGACTCATGCCTGGAAAGAGAGTTGAAAGAGAAAAAAATAATAGAGCAGTCTATCCTGGACATGATTCAGACCAAAGATTTTGATGTCTATTTTCAGCCAAAACTGGATGCCATTACAGAAGAAATCACAGGAATAGAAGCGCTTCTGAGAGTGACCGATGCTACAGGCCAGGCTCTATCTGCGATCAAAGTAATTCAAGTGGCTGAAGAGAATAATCTGATAGCATTGTTTGGAGATATCGTAATAGAGAAGTCTTTTCAGTTTCTTCGACAATTAAAACAGGAGTCAGAGGCCGATATTAATCTCGCTCTGAATATATCTTCACTCCAGATCAGAGATGGTTTTATTGAGAAAATTGAAACATGTCTGAATGAGAGTGGTTTATCGTTTGCTGATATCACTTTTGAAATTACAGAGAGTCTGCTTATTGACCGGCCGGAATTTGTAAGGGAAAGGCTGAGTTATTTGCATTCAAAAGGCGTTGGTATTTCTATTGATGATTTTGGAACAGGGTATTCTTCTCTCTCATATCTGCATAACTACCCTTTTGGTGAGCTTAAAATTGACAGAAGTTTTATCAGTGAAATTGAAAACAATGACACCAAGAAAAAGATTGTCATTGGTATTATCCAGTTAGCGCATGCGATAGATTTAACGGTCGTAGCCGAAGGTGTCGAAACACAAGCTCAATATAAATTTCTGAAGTCAGTCAATTGTGACTATGTGCAGGGACATCTTTTTTACCCTGCGCTTCCTGCCGAACAAATGCTTGAGGTGATCAAGTCTCAATCATGCCCGCCAAAATCAATTAGCGCAAAAAGTATTTCAGTTTAGATAACGCCGGTATCTCCGGCTTGTGATTAAAAATATCGATATTATTCGAAAGCCGTTATATAGTTGAGCTGCTAATAATGCAGGTTGATACATAGTTCATAAGCAGTCACCGCGGTTTGGTTGCTCGCGCTGGCTCGGGAGTATCATTAGCTATCAGGTATGACGTGTGTGTTGCTCACTAATTTATAGCGAAATAACTCTGTAAAAAAATTAATATACCGTTCTTGTTCGATTGTTTGCTGGCAGACGATATTAAAAGGAAAAATTATGGCGAAAGCAAAGCTGGAAAGTACCCATCCTATTATGAAATCAATCCAGTGGATTGAATGGGCGGGGCTTTTGTTAATTACGGTGTCTATCGTTATTGCAATTGTTCAGGAAGTCCAGGCAGTGATTGTACGCCAGCGGGTGGAGTTGCATGACATTCTATTGTTTTTTATCTACTTGGAAGTCATCACCATGGTAGCGTTATATCTTACCAGTGGTAAACTTCCTGTGAGGTATCCAATCTATATCGCCATCGTTGCACTTGCGCGATACATTATACTGGAACTAAAGGCGCTGGAGTCTCTAGATGTTATCTGGCTGTCTGTTTCAATGCTGGTGCTGACTTTCGCAGCTCTTGTTCTAAGGTATGGGCATGCAAAATTCCCATATGAAGATCGTGCAGACTGATTTGTTAATGCATGGCTGTGAATGATTCATTGCAGGTATTAGAATGACTGCTTTAACTTTTGAAAATGGATGCTGACGTATGGATAGTGTTCCCATTCACGAAATTGCACAGGTGATACAACTGGCTGTAGCACCTGTTTTTATGCTCACAGGTATCGCGGGGTTTCTGTCTGTTTTGTCCCATCGTCTCAGTCGTGTGGTTGATCGCACCCGTATAGTAGAGCGCTTTCTGCATGACGTGAAATCGAGGGAACACGAGAAAGCACTTTGCAAAGAAGCAAAATCATTGAAAAGGCGAACACGAATAACTAATTGGGCAATTAGGCTTTCTGTGGGTAGTGCACTCATAATTTGTGTTGTTGTCATGTGTCTGTTTATTGGTGATTTTGCGTTATTTAAGCTGGGTGCAATAATTGCATATTTATTTATTGCCTCGATGTTGCTAATAATACTTTCCTTGTTGCTGTTAATACTGGAAGTAACAATTCATACGAGAAATATGCAGCATAATATTGAACATCTTCTCGTCGAATCGCGTTCTTTGTAGAAAGTAAAATAATAGTGTCTATCTTGAAAAATACGCGCGCATAAATCTGGGCTATCGGGTTTCTATAACAAACAACAGTGATCGGCTGCAGGTTTTATTAGGCTAATGCAATGACGCTTATTGTTAGTCATCACTCAATATTTAAATTCACTGTAAAGGTGTTTCCTAGGCAATCGAATAGTTATTAACGCGGTCTGAGTAATAGCTGTCGCCTTGTGACATTTGAATGAATTCACATGGTTCATTGCCCACTGTCCAGGCATCATGTCCGGGCGGTAACATCATGATATCACCTTCGCGAAAGGTCTCTTTTGTACCATCATCCATCTGCACTTCGATTGCGCCGCTGATTACATAGGCAACATGAGGGAGAAGGCAGGACTTTGATCCAGCATGATCTTTAAGATCAATCGACCATTTTGCACCTGGTTCATAGGTAACTTTAGTGGCGGTGACTTCATCCAGCGTGACTATCTGTTTGGTGATTTTTCCATGAACATGCATTGTTCCATCATCGATACTTGCTTTTAGCATTTGTGGTAAAGACATAACAATCACCTCGTACTTGGTTGTCATTATTATGATTAAAATATATAGCAAAACATAAGTGCAAAGAAATAAAAGGAATGAAACCCAGAAATCAATTAAATTGATTGGTGTGCACATTAATTTGTTTGGCTTGATGTTTTCTGGTGATTGTAGGCTGCGATTAATCCATGCTGATTAATTAAGGATGGTGAAAACACCTGAACTGCGACCGATAATCGACTGATGATGTTCAAAGAGAAACAGATCTGTTCGCCTGTTGGTGAGAGCTTGTCACATGTGTTTCAATCTGACAAATAAAGTGACAGTTGTGAGTTGCAGATTATTAATTGGATAGCTGGGTTAGCTGGGAGGAGTTCTGATGTCTGTTTTCAAAACTCCATCCCAACTGATGATGTGCCTAACTCAAGTCAAATCGATCCAGGTTCATCACTTTGTTCCATGCTGCGACAAAGTCATTAATAAACTTCTCCTGAGCATCTTCTGCGCCGTAGACTTCTGCCAGGGCACGTAGCTCGGAATTGGAACCAAAGATCAGGTCAACCCGGGTTGCCGTCCACTTTTGCTTTCCGGTTTTACGATCACTGCCTTCGAAGACGTCTCCTTCCTCCTGATTTGTCTTTTTTTGCCATGCTGTGTTCATATCGAGCAGATTCGTGAAGAAGTCATTGGTCAACACTTCAGGTTGATCTGTAAAAACACCATGACCTGTTTTTGCAACGTTGGTGTTCAGGACTCGCATGCCGCCAACAAGTACAGTCATCTCTGGCGGTGTTAGTGTCAGCAACTGTGCGCGATCAACCAGCATCTCTTCAGGTGTGAATGTGTATTGTGATTTCTGATAATTGCGAAATCCATCGGCTATCGGTTCCATGACAGAAAAAGCTTCAACATCGGTTTGTTCCTGTGTTGAATCCATGCGTCCTGGTGTAAAAGGAACAGACACATTCTGGCCAGCGTTTCTGGCAGCTTTTTCTATTCCTGCGTTACCCGCTAAAACGATAAGATCTGCAATTGATACTTTGGTGTTGTCGGATTGCGAATTGTTAAACTCACTCTGAATTTTTTCCAGTGCCTGCAACACTCCTGCCAATTGATCTGGCTGGTTGACTGCCCAGTCTTTTTGAGGAGCGAGACGAATGCGTGCGCCATTTGCACCACCGCGCATATCTGATCCCCGGAAAGTCGAGGCAGAAGCCCAGGCTGTAGACACCAGTTCGCCAACTGAAAGTCCTGTATCAAGAATTTTATCCTTCAGGCTGGCTGCCTGTTTATCGTCAATCAGCTTATGATCGATGGCCGGGATAGGGTCTTGCCAGATTAGTTCTTCTTCAGGCACTTCTGGTCCAAGAAAACGCACACGTGGCCCCATATCCCGATGGGTCAATTTAAACCAAGCGCGTGAAAATGCATCAGCAAACTCGTCCGGGTTTTCATAAAAACGCCGAGCAATAGGTTCATAAATTGGATCCATGCGCATCGACATATCTGCAGTTGTCATCATGATTGGTACGCGTCTGGAAGCATCTTCAGCAGCTGGTGCCTGGTTGCTGCTGGTTTCTTCTTTGGGTGTCCACTGCCATGCGCCCGCGGGGCTCTTGGTTAGCTCCCACTCATTGTTGAACAGCATATCAAGATAGCTGTTGTCCCACTGTGTGGGGGTTGGACTCCAGGAACCCTCCAGTCCGCTACCGATTTGATCGCCGCCTTTGCCGCTTTTGAAACTGCTTTTCCAGCCCAGGCCCAGTTCTTCAATGCCGGCAGCTTCGGGTTCCGGTCCGACGTGAGAAGCATCACCTGCACCATGGCATTTGCCAAAGGTGTGGCCGCCTGCGGTCAGTGCAACCGTTTCTTCATCATTCATCGCCATGCGTGCAAAAGTCTCGCGTACATCTCGTCCGGATGCTACAGGATCAGGTTCGCCGTTTGGCCCTTCCGGGTTCACATAGATCAGTCCCATTTGTACTGCTGCTAATGGATTTTCAAGATCACGATCGCCGGAATAACGTTTGTCATCCAGCCATTCTTTTTCAGAACCCCAGTAAATGTCTTTTTCAGGTTCCCAGATATCCTCACGTCCACCGCCAAAACCAAAGGTCTTGAATCCCATTGATTCAAGTGCAACGTTGCCGGTTAAAATAAACAGATCTGCCCAGGATATCTTTCGGCCATATTTTTGTTTGATAGGCCAAAGCAATCTGCGTGCTTTATCCAGGTTGACGTTATCGGGCCAGCTATTGATAGGTGCGAAGCGCTGGTTACCTGTGCCTGCGCCACCTCGACCATCGGCCGTGCGGTACGTGCCCGCAGCGTGCCATGCCATGCGAATAAAGAAAGGGCCGTAGTGTCCATAATCCGCAGGCCACCATTCCTGTGAATCAGTCATTAAATTATGGAGATCCTGTTTCAGGGCATCGTAATCCAGAGACTTGAATTCTTTGGCGTAGTCAAATGTCTCATCCATTGGATTGGATCTGGAGGAATGCTGGCGGAGAATATCAATCTGCAATTGATTGGGCCACCAGTCCCTGTTTGTCATCTTGTCTGAAGATGAGTGTGCATTGGTGCCGTGTGCTACCGGACATTTGCTCATGTCAGTCATGGGTTAATCCTTTTCTTTGTTGGAAGTATAAAGCTGAGTACTTTTATACGCCCTGGCAAATTATTTATCTAATGTATTATATCTATCATAATATTCGATTTTATAAATGAATATGGATTGTCCATAATACTTCAGTGAGCTCAATCTTAAATGATCTAAAGCATGATTGACTATTGCTGTTTGGACATGATTTGGTCTGAGTTAAGTGTTGTACAAGCAGTGTTTAGATTCATTGGCAAGTGTGAACAATTCATACGATCGGCAGATTCACCAAGCCGAAAATTTGTCCAGTTAAATGTTTGCATGTATGCAATATAACATTGCATATTTTGGGAATTTACTTGCGTATGTGCAATCAATATTCTGTTCGCACAAATCAGATCAACACGGGAATTTATTATGAATCGATTAGAACATGTAAACCTGGTAGTTAAAGACATCGGTGCAACGCTGGAATTTATCAAGACAGCTTTTCCTGAGTGGAGAGTGCGCGCTAAAGGAACCAATCAGTGGAGTGGCAAGCAGCGTAACTGGTTGCATGTAGGGGATGAGAACTACTACATAACACTTAACGATGGTGCCGAAGGTGACATGCGGGATTTGTCCGGACATGCTCCCGGCCTTGCGCATCTGGGTTTTGCGGTTGATGATGTGGACGCAATCGTTAGCAGATTAGAGAGTAAAGGTTTTTTTGCCAGAATTAAGGACACCGAGCACCCTTTCCGCAAAACATATTATTATGTGGATCCTGCAGGTTTTGAGTTTGAGTTTATGCAGTACCTGAGTGATAAAGATGAACAGCGTAATCAATATACGTCAACAGGTACGACACAGGTCAGTTCTGAAACTGTGAATCCCGTAAATCATCAACCAGGCACTTATGCATCTTGCTAAGAGTGTTCAGGGTTTGCCGGGTCATTGATGATGATTTCTATTGTTATTGTTTATGTTTAAGTACCAGCAAGTTTAAGCTTGCTGGTACTTAAATTATTATTGCTGTTACTCTTTTCGCGTTAGTTTGTCCAGAAACGCACGTATTTTTTTGTTAATGAATACATGCTCCTCTTCCAGGGGAAAATGACCAGTGTCAAGAATGTTGAAATCAATATCTTTCACATCACGCTTGTAGGCTTCGGCACCAGCGGCAGGAAAAAAGGCATCGTTCTTTCCCCAGACAATCAGTATTGGTGGTTGATTGTCGCGTAAGTATTGCTGCCACTGAGGATAGCGCTTTAGGTTGTTTTGATAGTCAAAGAACATATCCAGTTGCATGCGATGCTGGCCTGCACGTGCAAACTTTGCAATATCGAGATTCCAGCTGTCAGGATTGATCGCATCTGGATTACGTGTGCCATGTGTGTACTGCCATTTCAGTCCTTCATCACTGAATATTTGTGCGGCAATCTTTTTCTCCAGCTGTGGATTGTTTTTATTGGCCCAGTACTGAATGATCGGTGCCCAGGTTTCTTTGTTTATTCCTTCCTCGTAAGCATTGCCGTTCATAACAATAAACCCCTTAACTTTACCGGGGTGCCTGGTGGCAATGCGAAATCCAACTGGCGCACCATAATCCTGAATCATCAACACATAGTTGTTTACTTTGCGCTGAATAAGGAATTTATCAATCGTGTCGGCAATATTATCAAACGTGTAGGTGTAATCATCCACATCAGGGAAACTGCTGTCTCCAAACCCCGGGAAGTCAGGAGCTATCAGGTAATACTCATCGCCTAACGCTGCAAGCACTTCGCGATACTGGTGAGAGGAATGAGGAAAACCATGTAAAAGCACAACAGCCTGTTTGGATGGGTCACCGGCCTCCCGATAAAAAATATCAAGACCGTCTATGTTCTCCGAACCGTAACGCACACTCGCATTGTGGGCGTTCACGCCAGAGAAAATTGTCGCAGCAGTCAAGCCTGCGAGTAAAAGACCTTTAAAGTTTGTAGTCATGTTGCATTCCTTTATATAACCGTTAAAAATATATTTAAGAGGTTATATTAACCCATAGAATTGACTAACCAGTCAATAGGCAATATAGTGGTTAGCATGAAAACCGACGAAAGGGTGTTCCCCTATATTGGAAATAATCTGGCGATAGACTTTCTCAACACAGAGATTGCTGATCGGGGGGGAATCATTGAATTGCTAGCCAGTCCAAAAGACATGTACGTCTGGTGTCAGGCTGCGGGTTTGGCTGTAGACAAGACTGTGCGGAATGCAGAATTATCTCAGGTGCTGGAATTCCGGAATGCACTGAAGTCAATATTTGTAGCAGTGCTGGATAAACAACCGATACCTCAAAAGTCATTAAGTATGGTTAATCAGCATTTACTGAATGATTCCAGAGAACAGCAACTTAAATGTAATGATGGAAAGATTGAACTGCAACCTGCGCAAAAAAAACTTTCCATTGAAAGTGTGCTTGGTCGAATTGCCAGTGAAGCTGCATCACTGTTGTGTTCACAGCAGCTGGATAAATTAAAAAAATGTGCTAATCCGAAATGTGTTTTGATGTTTCTGGATACGTCAAAATCAGGCAGGCGTCGCTGGTGCAGTATGGATGTATGTGGAAATCGGGCTAAAGCCGCCAGTCATTATATCAATTCCAGGCAGGAATAAAGTATGAGTAAATGCATCGACAAATGGATGCATGAAATTTTCTGGGTGTTGTTAGTTTAACTATGTTTGACGAGGCTTGTAGAATAACCTCATCCAGACAACTATGTGACTGGATGAGGTGATTTCTGACAGGAGTATTATCTAGGAACCGATAATGCCTCCATTCTTTCGGGTAATGACGACGGTGGCATCTCTTGGAACTGCGCCACTTCCTGATGGTGCAGGGAAGTTACTTGTTGAAGGATCCCCATTTCCAGGATGCTGTATATTGATAAACATTGTCTTTTGATCTGGTGTTATGGCAATACCTGTTATTTCACAAGAAGGTACTCCAGTGAATAAACGCCTGATCTCACCGGTCGCTGTGTCAGCCACAAGCATCTGATTATTTAGCCCGTCTTTCTGGCCGCCATCTGTTTGTATGAACAAGCGTCCATCCGGATCTGCCCAAAGCCCGTCAGGGTCAGCAAAACTTTGTTCGGTACCATGGGTGTCTTCTGCGAACAGAAATATATCCCAGGTAAACATTGTTCCGGAGTGACCAGCCGTTTCATGCCAGCGAATGATGTGACCATCAGAGTTTGGAGTGCGAGGATTGGCGCCATTCGGGCCGCTGTCAACCAGTCGACCATTGATATCCCTGAATCCGGTATTGTTACGTCCAGAATTATTGGTCAAAGCCATGTATACCTGATCATCTGCACCAATAGTCACCCACTCAGGCCGGTCCATTGGTGTGGCACCAACAATATCGGCTGCAATTCGAGTATGAATCAGCATTTCTCCCAGGTCGTTGAATTCTGCTGCAAGGTCAGGGTTGTCCAGTGTTAATGGCAGCCACTCACCATTACCATCGTCATAAAAACGTGCTACATAAAGTGTTCCGCGGTCCAGAGGACTTTCACCGTTACTGCGCATGGTGCGCCAGTCTTCTGCTGATACAAATTTGTAAACGTAGTCGAATGATTCATCATCCCCGTTATACACAACGATTCGACCATCATCTGCGACATGCACTGTTGCACCCTCATTCTTTTTGCGACCAAGTGCCGTACGTTTGACTGGAACCTGATTAGGATCCATTGGGTCAATTTCGACAACCCAGCCGAAACGATTTGGTTCATTGACATAGTCAGGGTCAGTCAAATCGAATCGTTTATCAAACAGATGCCAGTAGTAGTCAAAACCATCTGCATCAAACCCGTAACGACGTTGTCTTGGCGTGGGTTCAAACGAAGGGTCTCCTGATGGAGGATTTCCAGTACCAAAGTAGCCATTAAAGTTTTCTTCACATGTGAGATAGGTTCCCCATGGGGTATATCCCATAGCGCAGTTGTTTACAGTCCCAAGTGGTACATTTCCCGCGGGGTTTTCCAATAGGGGGTGGCCCGCCGCAGGTCCACTAAAAGTCACGGGAGTATTAACATGAATGCGTCGCCCCAGATCTCCTTTTACAGTACGCCACTTTCCATTTCTTTTGCGTTTTAGTTCTACGATAGACACGCCATGTGCGTGTTGGGAAACACGAACATCTTCAAGGCTTTCAGGCACGCTTTTTCTTAGCACCTGGAAATTTGTTCCAAACTCGTTATTCATGCATAGCACGCCTTCCTCATTGCCCGGGCCGTAACCTAAATGGCGACCTTTCCATGGATTTCTTTCATTGTTATCGTCCCAGCCGAAACGTTTCTTGCTGTTATCGCGTATAGGGAAATACCACATTCCGTCGTGTCCGATCCCTATTTGTCTGGTTTGCATCTCTGCATCGACAGGGATGTTGAAGCTGGGGCCACCGGGTTCAATGGGGTCTCCCCAGGGCAGGATGACATCGTATTCATAATCTGCAGAGATGGCAGGTTCGAGTCCGCCACCTTCAGCAAGAGAGACGGGCGCGAATCCGATAAGTGATTTTGGCCATTTTTTAGCGAACGCTTCGTTGGTTGTAAGTGTTCCTAAAAAACCTGTTGAAACAGCAGCAACGACACTGCCCTGTAATATTTTTCTTCGCTGTAAATTGACTTCCAGGATTTCCTGAAAAGGACGGTTGTCAGAGTGGTTGCTGATTTTGTTATCATCTTTCATGTTGAATGCTCCAGTATAAGGTTTTGTACTTTTTACTGTGCATAAATTTCATGGGCATGAAAATTACATGACATATTTATTTCATTTTTATGACTGACTAAGCTCATAAAGTGCCAGTTCGAAATTCTATTATTTAATGCTCATAATGTTGTTGTAATGGTTATATGTGGCTTTAATTATTATATCGGGCAAATGCAAAATCTGTATAGGCGTAATTGGGAAACCAGATCAAAAGTGATCTGTGTTAATCGCATTCACTTATGCAATTGTTATTTTATTTAGTTGAACTAAATTTATGAATATGTATCTAAACAAGTGTGAAATTAATGTTTCGCAGAATGCTTAAATAATCTGAATAATTACTGAGGTAAACAAAACTGATGGTTAAGTTACACATATGTGCTGGAGATTTAAACTGTAGATACTCTGCAGAACTATTAATGCTACTTCTTTGCACGACTGGTATTTTCGGATTGGGTATTTTCTTGTTCTAGTACGAAAATCAGGCTTCTGGTTCTGTTCATTTTTTCCTGTAAAAGTGAACGGGCCAACAGCTTTATTTAAGTAAGCGTTGTACTTGGCGCATGAAGTTACTTTTAGAGTAATTACATGGAGACGCATGAGCCAAGTGTAACTACAACAGAGTTTCTGTTTTTCCTGGTGCTATGTACATATGGTTCTGTATTGGTAAGTGAGAACTTCATAGTGCTCATATTAAAAATGAAGTCGCCGCTTGCTTTACAGTTGAGTACATCTTCTGAGGGGGTTTCACATGAGTCGTATTCGTATTCATCCTGGTATTCATACACTGACCACTTGCCGCTTTTATACTTGACAAGAAAGGTGGCATCGGGAGTGAATCTTTCACGTATCCATCGGCCATTTTTGTAATCATAGCCGCTGGACTCTTCGGTTGAGCATAAATAGGTTTTATCTACTGGTGCAGGAGAATTCTCATTAGCTGCATCTTCAGCCAATAGCGCGTGTGATAATAGTAATAATAAAACAGGTATGAATTTCATGTTAATACGTTAGTTTGTGTTTCATGGATTCCTGCATGTATTAAATGCACCTTGACTGTGATTTTCAGGTAAACAATGATATCTGCCGGTCTGGAAATCAACATTAGCTTATATAAGTGTATATCAAATGCATGATTTTCTTAAGGTAGCACATTAGCGCCTGAACTGTCGTCTAAAGTCCTGCTTGTCCAGTATGCTGCGTAGTTTGAATAGTGGCGTGTACACAACAATGCTGGAAAATGGCAGATGCATTCTCTGGATACCGCTGATAGATGGCCTGTGTTAAAGAGCGGCGGCATTGTTTGTATAAGTCAGTAGTCAATCGGCCAGAACTGTTACTTCAGTGTGAATTAATGCCATGCCTCAATCTGACTTGAATTGGGACAAGCTGCATATATCCTGAAACGTTTTATTAAACTCTGTGCGATAACCAGAATATTTTTGTTTAATCTGCACAGCTTGAAGTGGTTCACAGTATGTCAGGTTGTTTACTATTATCTATTGTTCCAAATTAATACTCACTCAACTCAAGGTCGATCAGGCCTTTTCGAAACTTCAAACTTATGAATTTATTACCCAAATTTCCTGATTCCATTAAACATGCAATAAGCACGCTAATTACCTGTGTCATTTTCGTGACTGCCAGTGCAAGTGGAGAAGTCACTCATACTGCACATATTGTTTCTGACATGCCTGCGAATAGCTGGCTGGAAATACCCAACAGCCACTTGGCCAGTGTCGGTGCAGACCCGGAAAAATATCCTAATCTACAGGGATATATGGGGGTCGATGGTATTATAGCTTACAGTGGTGGTGTCTATGACAGTAAGCGGGATCGCCTGGTGGTTTGGGGAGGTGGTCACGCAGACTATCAGGGAAATGAGATTTATGCGTTTGATGTTTTCAGCCTCAAATGGGAAAGATTAACCGAGCCCAGTGAACCAAATCTGTGTGAACAGGTGAACAGTGATGGCACGCCTAATTCAAGACACACATATAATGGAATAGCTTATATCGAACATGCAGATCGAATGTTTGGTACGGGGGGTGCCTTGGCCTGCAATCCCGGGGGCTGTGGTGCAGATAAAACGTGGACATTTGATTTTGATTTATTGCAGTGGACCGATATGCAGCCGAAACAAACCCCAAGGACAGATTGCGAGAATGTGTCTGCGTATGATCCTGAGTCCGGTAAAGTGTGGTTGTTTGATGTTACAGGGCTCTGGTCATATCACTTCGATAAAAATAAGTGGAAACAGCATAATAATGCTTATCTTTCGAGTCGTACTGCCGTCGTGGATACAAAGCGCGGATTGTTGGTGGTGGTAGGTCAGGGAGAGGTAACTGCTTATGATGTTCGAGACGGAAATTACAGGAAGAAAGTCTGGGAAACTAGTGGCGCAGAAGCGCTAATAAATGAAACATCTCCGGGACTTGCGTATGACCCTGTCAGCGACAGGATTGTTGGCTGGGCAGGAGGCTCAGTGTTCTCGCTTAACCCGGACACCAGGACATGGGTCGAGCATAAAGCCTCTGGTGGGCCAAATGCAGAATCACTCAACGATGTTTATGGACTGTGGCGTTATGTGCCAAGTCTTAATGCTTTTATTGTAATGCCAGGTACCAAGAAGAATATCTTTTTCTACAAACTGACAGATGATGAAGCGTAATTGAAAGACTATTCGCGATTATTGGCTGGAGATTAACAGGGTTGTCCTGTTTTTTTCTGAATAAGCTTTTTATGAATGGCTTTTAGGAATGGTTTTAGACGTTGTAATAGATTGTGTCTGAATTGTTCAAGTGAGTAAGCAGCAAATCCTACAGCGCCCCAGAACGTATGCGTATTAAAAGCCACAATACCTTTAATGATACGTCGCTCCTGGCACCATGATTTTTTATAGGCATCGTCAAACAGTCCGAAACTCAGTAATTTGGTCTGATCTGAATTAATTACGTGCTCAATCATATGTAACAGCAGTATTGAACTTGCCGAGTGTTCAGCATAGGTCGGATCGTATGCTGACTTGGCAAATGTCGCTTTATTATTTGCGGCAATACATAACTCAACACTGGCAGGTTTGTCATCAATATATAAAACACCGAAACGCAGAGTGCCCTGTTGTGCGCACATGCGAATTAATCCGGGAGTAAAGTCTTCAAAGTAATTTGGTTCTTTCCAGCTTTTTGCGTAGACCTCATCGAACAAGGAGATGGCTTTTTCCGAGTCGCATTCCTGAGTAAGAATTTCAAAACGTACTGCATGTTTTTCCTGCAGTCGTCTTTTCTTTCTTAAAGTGCCTTTTCTTGTAGATTTGGACCGGTTAGCCAGGTATTGCTCATAATCCAGATGTTCAGTGTTTTCCACCCAGTTAGAACAATATTCATAAACTGAAGATTTCATTCCGGCCTTGTTAAAGGTTTTGTGAAGAACGGGCAAGCTATTTGAATCGCTGGCAAATAAATTCAGATCAACCAGTGAGTGCTTGTCTTTTTTTAGTTGTGCAACTAAAGCATCAATAGTGGCAGACAAGTTTTCATTTCTGTCTGTGTAAAGAAATGTATGAGAGTAACTTAAACAATTAGTTGTTCCGGCAATAGCCTTGTCTTTGACCCACCAGCCTTTTATTTTTGCGCCGTTTTGTGCCGCAGCTGTCACAATGAGCAATGCCTGAGGAGTGGATTCTGTATCGTTGGACTCTACTCCGTAAAAGCGGGGTCTGGCACCATTCTCCATGGTTGTGTCAAAAATGTTCTCAAGCCAGGCTCGACTTGAAAAGAAATCTTTTTTTGCGATATCGAGAAAGAATTGTTCATAGGATTCGGGCAATGAATCCAGGTCGTCATATAAATTGACATGTAACTGTGTTGATAATGTTTTGTCGTTATTATTGCGGCTGCTGTAGGGGTAACTGCCGGTGACATACGAATGTCCAGTGTCAGCCAAGGTGTCGCCATTTCTCATGTAACCTGAGGCAATCTGTTTCATTACATTTCCAAGTGTGTGGCGTAGTTGAATATTGAAAAGTTACAGTAAAGTAAATTCAATTTTAGTGACTTGCTGCTAGTTTTGGATTATTTGTGTTCACACGGAAATTCTTCTGAGAACGCGGTGACCGCAAGGCTGGCAGCGGTGAAATGGAGCTGGTCCGGGTTGCTGGATAAATAACGTCTAAAAATGCGGCCTAGCAGTCCGCTTGAAACACCAGCGGGCATGCAGAATACAGAATTGTCCGCTTGAATGGCCAATAGCGCATAGCTGAATCCGTCACTGTATGCACTTGCAATAAGTGCGCACTGTACGTTGTCGCTACAAAATGCCAGCGCCATCTTTCCGCTCATGACTTTTGCCTGAGCCTCGCTAAAGCAAAGTAGCAGCAGAAGGCATAAAATTATTTTCTTCATACTGTTATCTGTGTAGTTTCTACTTATAGTTTTGCCAAACATATCTTATTAATCTGTTTGACACTGTTTAACAGTTCACTAAATACATAATTTTATGTGGTTTGTTTGCTTGTATGGGGTATAGGTTTGTGATTTGATCTGTACTGAATTTGAAAGTTGGGTAAAAATTGATGATTAAATTTCTGTGCATATTGATCCTGGTGGTACTTGTATGTGCCTGTTCTGGCCAGGTTAAACACGAGGTGGGGCCGGTTGCAGTACAGAAAACACAATTAGATGGCATATGGGTGGGCAGTTTTGATATTAGAGGAAGAGGGCCTTATGACTTCTACGCCATCCATGTCGGTGAGCGATCAACTGCGGTCAGCCATAAAGCCAAGGCAATGTGTGTCGGTGAGGTAATGCAGGATGAAGATTTCTATTATGCCCGGTACAGTCTGTATGCATTAGATGGTTCCCCATTCGACTATGCGCGTCTGACAGGTGAAATTAAAGAAGGTCAAATCCAGTCGCATTTTACTACGCTGAATGGTGGAGATACCGGAAGAATGCAACTGGATTATAGTGATCTGTATGAGCAGCCTTCTTCGCTGGCATTACTGGAGGGTCGTTGGGGCTACACTGATAGAGACGGGTTGACTTATGATTTAAGTATAGAGAATGGTGCGATCAGTGGTACTGATTCTGATGAGTGCCAGTATGCGGGTAACGTTACGTTGATTAATCCTCGATACAATGCTTATGACGTTATGTTGCAAATTAGCAATTGTGATTCTGTGGATGGTAAGTATGAGGGCTTAAGCTATCTCGATAAAAAGGAGATGGTTTATTTTCGCATGGACGTTGGAAACGCGTCTTACGGTTTTCACTTTGACTTTGAGAAAACCTCAACCAGTATTTAGTCCGCTGATAATCGTTTATTGGTCTTTGCTCCATTGCTTCCAGAGCAACATTGCAGGATGACTGATTAAACTGTCGTCGAGTAGCGTCATCACTTCACAGCCATAACCCAGTTCCCATATTCCGCTGCCTACATGAAACGGGGTGTCAGTAATTTCATAAAAGTAATTCTGAATGGAATCGTCCTGTTGCCTGATACAGGTGCAGCGAAATGATTCATTAACTTTCTCAATGCGGATAACCAGATGCCAGGTATCGTCTGGCATCGTAACTAACAAAGGAAGTTGCGCTTCCTGAATATCAAGGCGCTGATTCAGCATTAGCCAAATTGTGTTACAGAGTCGCCCCGGCCAATGGCATAGTACTCAATGCCCAGGTTTTTTAGGTAAGCAGGATTATATAGATTGCGACCATCAAAGATGATCGGATTAGCCAGTGTAGACTTGATATGATCATAGTCGGGACTACGAAATTCCGTCCATTCCGTCACGATAACAAGTGCGTCTGAGCCTTCCAGCGCCTGGCTTGCACTGGTGCACAAAACCAGGTCGTCACGTTTCCCATATAGATGCTCACATTCTTTCATCGCAACCGGATCATATGCACGAATGGTTGCGCCAGCATCCCATAGCTGTTCCATCAGGGTACGGCTTGATGCTTCACGCATATCGTCGGTATTTGGTTTGAATGCGAGCCCCCATAGCGAAAAAGTTTTACCTTTAAGGTTGTTATCAAAGCGCTGGTGTATTTTTTTAAACAGTACCTGTTTCTGTTTCTGGTTTACCTGATCGACTGCTGAAATAAGCGTGGTTTCAAAATCTGCTTTCGCGCCGATATGCTGCAACGCCTGTACGTCTTTAGGAAAACAGGAACCACCATAACCGCAGCCAGGATAAATAAAATGGTAGCCAATACGTGGGTCAGAACCAATACCCAGACGTACCTGTTCAATATCTGCCCCTACTTTCTCTGCCAGGTTGGCTAATTCGTTGATGAAACTAATCTTGGTGGCGAGCATTGCATTGGCCGCATACTTGGTCAGTTCAGCAGAACGGATATCCATGATTTTAACGCGGTCATGATTGCGGTTAAATGGAGCGTAAAGGTTTTTCATCAGCTCCCCCGCGCGTTCGCTGTCGGTTCCCACCACGACACGATCAGGTTTCATGAAATCCTCAATGGCGGCACCTTCTTTTAAAAACTCTGGATTGGAGACTACGTCAAAGTTGCTTTTAGAGTCCTTTTTCACCAGAGTTTGGTTGATCTCGTGCCTAACGAGGTCAGCTGTACCGACGGGCACGGTTGATTTGGTCACAATCACCCGGTACTCATCCAGATGAGATGCTATTGTATTTGCAACGGACACCACGTGACGTAAATCTGCCGATCCATCTTCATCTGGGGGAGTCCCCACGGCGATAAACTGAAATAAGCCGTGTTTCACTCCCTGCTGGGGGTCCACAGTGAATTCGATACGGCCCGCGTCCAGGTTCTTTTTAATCATGTCATCCAGGCCAGGCTCGTAAATTGGGATATTTCCCTGCTTTAACTGGTTGATTTTCTCCGCGTCGATATCAACGCATAGTACCTGGTTACCCACCTGGGCAAGGCAGGCTCCGGTCACTAACCCGACATAGCCTGAGCCATAAATAGTAACTTTCATGAAATATTTTTAAGTTTGGATTAATTTAAGTTGCGAAATCATAAAAGATAACGCGGGTGATGAGCAGTGATTCTTGGTGATTATTTTGCATTCGCACAAGATCGAGGGCTGAATTCGCAAAATTACCTCATGAATATCCCTTTTGGATGCAAAATTTAAGCATGAACACATATAAATATGATCTATTGTTGAAGTTACAGGATAATTACACGAGATATTGCCAGTATTCGGTTGACACTTGGCTTGCATCTAACTGACAATAGCCGGCTTTGTGCACGGAGGGGTACTCAAGCGGTCAACGAGGGCAGACTGTAAATCTGCTGGCTATGCCTTCGTAGGTTCGAATCCTACCCCCTCCACCAGAAATTAGTGCAGATGCGGGTGTAGTTCAATGGTAGAACCCCAGCCTTCCAAGCTGATGATGTCGGTTCGATCCCGATCACCCGCTCCAACTATATGTTGATATAGGAAGTGATGGCAACCTGCTGGTTTGAGTAAACATGCAGCGTGTACAAAGTGAGAAAAGTTGAATTGGTGTCCTATGAATGGGCAATGGATAAAGATGGCCAGGCAAGATTACACTGCCCATATAGCTCAGCGGTAGAGCACTTCCTTGGTAAGGAAGAGGTCTCCGGTTCAAGTCCGGATATGGGCTCCATATAATATTGGGCCCAAATAGATTTTAATATTGATTAATAATATTTAAGAGGTATCACACGATGTCGAAGGAGAAGTTTGAACGCAATAAGCCGCATGTAAATGTGGGAACGATAGGCCACGTGGATCACGGGAAGACAACGTTAACGG